>OFFJ01000179.1_pt1 | contig 53721 bp, 53 predicted proteins | sample 1521261 | NCBI WGS metagenome assembly OFFJ01 (sample SAMEA3504122, study PRJEB24116) | mouse gut metagenome | biome: mouse gut; feature: mouse-associated habitat; material: faeces | place: Denmark | collected 2011 | reverse complement strand
TGGGATGGCTTCCCGCTATCGTCAATATCTGATAGAAGAGAAGGGAATGCAGCAGACTGCCGGGGAAGCGCAGAAAAGCGTCAACCTGACATTCCTGGGCGGTGTGGAGGTAAGCAAGACCTTATTGGGAGTGCCTTATCGTGCGGTGAAAAAGCTGACTTCCTTTGCCGAGTTAAAAGATACCGTATTGGAGCTGCAGAAGGAGGCAGGAAATTCTTTCCAGATTAATATGCGTTATCTGGAAAAAGATAGTTCCATGAGCATGATGCCCACAAAACTGACCTACGAAGGAGTTTTGGGGGGGGCAAAAAGGGTATAACGGAATGACAAAGGCTCTGCAGGAAGCAGGGATCCCCTTTTATCCCGTATATGACACTGTAACAATCCGGAAAGCAGGAAACGGATACCGGGATTATCAGGGGGTCAGAAATGTATCAAAATCCGCTTCCGCGCAGTATGAGTATCTGCTGACCTCAGGAAGCAGGGATACGGGAAAGAAGTCCTATTATCTGGTTTCTCCCAAGTATGAGGAAGAAATTATGACTTCCTTGTTGGAAAGCGCAAAAAAGAAGGGAGTGGGAAGCCTGGGCTTAACCGGTATTGCCAATATGGTGTATGCCGACTATAGGTCAGAAAGCATTTCCGATAATGAGACAGGCGCTTATTGGGAGAAGGCCCTGGAGATGGCAGCAGCTTCTACGGACAGCTTATTGCTTCAGGGGGCATATGCATACGCATTTCCTTATGCGGATGTGATTGTGAATGCTCCGGTGTTTTCCAGCCAGTTTGATGTGGAGGATGAAGCGGTGCCTTTTTATGAGATGGTGGTAGGCGGCTCCGTGGCACTGTACAGTACTCCCGTAAATGAAGGCGGCAATGTGAGGGAAATGCTCTTAAAGGCTGTGGAATATGGCGTCAGTCCTACCTTCCAGCTTATGACAGCACAGAGGGATTCGCTTCAGGACACGGAATACCAGAAATATTATTCCCTCTGCTGGGAAGACTGGGAACAGGAAATAAAGGATGTCCTCATGGAACTGGAGGCTCTTGACGGTGTATTTGGACAGAGAATTATCAGCCATGAAAAGCTGGGCGGGGAGGTCTATGCCACTGTCTTTGAAAACGGCGAGATGGTTTACGTGAATTACGGACAGGAGGATGTTATTGTGGAACAGATTACGGTTCCGGCCTGGGGGTTCGTCCGGAAAGGAGATAAGTAAATATGAAAAAGATGATTCCTTATTATCAGAAAAAGAAGATTTACGGTTTTCTGTTTATAACGCCCTGGCTGGTGGGATTTCTTCTATTTTTCGTAGTACCGTTTGTACAATCTTGTCTCTATGCGTTTCAGGATCTGTCGCCCGCGCCGGAAGGAATGACGGGTGAATGGATCGGAACATATAATTTCTCTTATGCGCTGTTTCGGGATACGGAATTTCTGATCCAGTGTGCGGCTTCCCTGAAAGAGCTGGTGACCGTGCCATTGATTCTGGTATACAGTATCTGCTTTGCCATGCTTCTGAAGAAGGAATATGTGGGGCGGACCACCATGCGTGCAATTGCTTTCCTGCCCGTTATCATCGGTTCGGGAGTGCTGATGGACATTCTGAAAACGGATGTGTTTTCCACCGGGGTTAAGGGCGCCGAGACCGCATATCTGTTCTCTGGAGGCGGACTTACCAGCTTGTTTACGGCGATGGGGCTGTCGCAGGACATTATCGGATTCATCAATAATGTCATAAGCAGGATTTTTGACCTGACATGGCGTTCCGGCGTACAGATATTGCTTTTCCTGGCGGGACTCCACAATATTCCTTCCTATGTTTATGAGGCTGCGGATATAGAAGGGGCAAACGCGCTGGAGCAGTTCTTTAAAATTACGCTGCCCATGCTGACTCCCATGATTCTGCTGAATATTGTATACAGCGTCATTGACATATTCTCGGATTTCGGGAATTCCATCATCAAGATGATTTACAATATGGCGTTTACCAATATGCGTTTCGGGTATTCCAGTGCCTTGTCTATTTTGTATTTCCTTATGATAGGAGTGGTTTTGGTGATTGTATATCTGATTATGAAACGTTTTATTGTACAGGCGGAAGATTAAATTGAGTGAATGCTTATAGATACGGGCATGGAGGTGTTAGGCTGATTTTTTAATCGGGAGTTTGTGCCGAAGCGTCCCAAACTCCCTGACCGCAGTGCGGAATTGGGGATTTTGCCCGCGTTCCTCAGAAAAAACGTTTCGGAATGGAGGAAAATATGAATAAAATGCAGCATGTAAAAGAAAGCTTCCTATACCGCTTAAAAAAAAGGAAGTGGCTTGGAGCCATTGCGCGGTACGTCATTCTGATACTATTGGCGTATCAGCTGCTTTATCCTGTTCTCTACATGATAAGCGCTTCCGTCAAGGCACCCATTGACTCATATGATCCCGGCATCATATGGATACCGAAGCATTTTTCCGCAACGGGCTTTACAGATGCGTTCAAGACCATGAAATACCTGGATGCGCTGCTCAGGAGCCTTGGAATTGGGCTGGGCTGTGCGCTGTTGGACGTGGCTTCCTGCGCATTGGCGGGATATGGGTTTGCAAGATACAAATTCCCGCTGAAGAATGTATTCTTTGTCTGTGTGATTCTGACCCTGATTGTGCCCACCCAGACGATTATCCTGCCTTATTACATGAATATGAGATATTTTGACCCATTGGGAATTATGACATTGTTTTCCAAAATTACGGGAAGTCAGACGGTGATCAACCTGATCGGAAATAACCTGGCATTTTTTATTCCCTCCGCCCTGGGCTCCGGAATTCGTTCCGGCCTGTATATCTACATATTCAGGCAGTTTTTTGAGGGAATGTCTGCCGCGCTGGAGGAGTCTGCCTATGTGGACGGCAGTGGTCCTTTGAGAACCTTTACTCACATTATGCTGCCCAATGCCAAGAACGCGATTATAACGGTTTTCCTGTTTTCATTTGTCTGGCATTTCAATGATTATTACTTGTCCAAGCAGTTGCTGGGAACTTCCGAGAGGACGCTGATTGTGGCCCTGTCTTCTCTCAGGATGGATCTGGCTGCGGTGATAGGCGGGCAGACAGAATTCGACCCCATAAGGGTTCAGACCAGGATCCAGGCGGGATGTCTGCTGGTCATACTTCCGATGTTTCTGCTGTACATAGTGAGCCAGAGGAAGCTTGCTGACAGCATAGAACATATAGGCATCAAATAAAGAAAAGGAGAGACTAAAATGAAAAAGAAATTTTTGGCAACAGCAATGGCACTTGTATGCACGCTGTCTCTTGCAGCCTGCGGAGAAAATCCCGGGGGCGGGGATAAGGATCCCGGAAGCAGCAATTCCGGAAGCAGCAATCCCGAAAGTTCCTCAGATAATGGAGGGGAAGCAACGCAGGAGGACAACAGTAACGGTGGAGAGGACGGCGATGTGCAGGGATCAGCCGGTACGCTGCCGGATACTCTGGAGAATGCAGATCTTGTCATCGTGTGGGATATGACGGAAGAAGCATGGAACAAGGAAGTGGAGGACAGAAAAGCGGAGGGAAAGGAAGCCTTTAACCTGGTATGGTCCACAAAGCAGGCTTTTGAGGAAAAATATGGCGGAACCGTAGAGGTAATCGGCGTTGGCTGGGGTGAGCAGCAGTCGACGGTAATCGGCAAGGTTAATGCCGGCGAGGTGTGCGACCTGGCACAGGCGCATGACCAGAATTATCCTACCTATGGCGCGAAGAAAGTGATGCAGGACATTTCTCAGTATATCGATATAAACGATGATTTCTGGTATGACAGCATCACGCAGGCTTTCACCTTCGGAGGAGTGCCATATGCAGTGGGCGCAAGCGCTTCTCCTGTCGTTATCAGCTACAATAAGACATTGTTTGACCAGATGGGTATCAAGACTCCCATGGAATATTTTAATGAGGGCAACTGGACCTGGGATACCTTCCGTGAGGTGGGCCTTCAGATGACAGGAGATACAGACGGAGACGGTAATAACGATATCTATGGTTTTGGCTGGTGGGATGGCATCTATACACAGATATTGGCTACCAATGGTATTCCGAGCATCAACTATGCCTCAGACGATGGGGTTTCCAGCAATTATACCACCTCCCAGGCGACAGAAGCCTTCACCTTCCTGCAGAATGCTTATACCACGGATAAATTCGTGATGATTCCTGACGGAGATAAATTTGTCAGTGATTTTAAGAGCGGCAAGCTGGCTATGACCTGTGAGTATGGTTTTGCGGCGCTTACTGTATATGAGTGTGATTATGAGATTGCATGGGCTCCCATGCCCACAGGTCCTTCCGGACAGACCTACGACTGCGGAGGCGCTCTTACAGGATTTTCTATTCCTGTGACAAGCAAGAACCCGGAAGGTGCGGCTGCCTTTATCAGGATGGCATATGAACTGCAGCATGAGTATGAAAATAAGGATCAGGTTGAAAAGTACGGACAGGATCAGGTTGACCTGATGAATACGCTGAAAGCTCATATTAAGTTTTCTCCTATCGGGATTGAGAAATACTGGGATGCAAACTGGACGATCCATTCCGGTCTGGTTGAAGGCACGCCGGTAAGCACTTTCGCAACCAATGCGGACGAGCAGATTAAAGAAGGCGCGACCATTACGCTTGGAAATTAAGCTCCGGTTGCGGAATGATACTCACGAGCGAAAATCTACAGGGATATCCATGGCGTTTTTCGTTCGTGAGTCAGGTTATTTGGCAGGGTTTTGTGACCACGAGTATAAACTGGGAGATAGCGAGATGAAAAAGAGAGTGTTTTTCTTATTATCGGCGATCTGTTTTGCGGCAGTTACAGCCTGTGCAGGGAAGGAGCCGTCTCCTGAAACGAAGGAACCGGATACCGTGTGGGATTCAGGGAAAAACAGCCATGAGACACCGGTACCGGACGCAGCGGATGAGCCGGCATCAGAACCGGCAGATGAAAGTGAGGCAGAGACTGTGGAGCAATATGAAAGTGTCCCTTACCGCATTTATCCTGTTTCCGAGAACGCGTGGGTTGGCGATGTGATGCCGATGGCGGACGAGAATGGGCTTCAATTGTATTATTTATATGACACTGATCATAACGGAGCCGGATACCATCCGATTTATAAGTTTTCCACCACAAACTTGTATGAATATAGCGATGACGGGCTGGCGATTCCCTTTGGCGATTCCATGGATGATCCGGATCTGGCGATCGGGACGGGCAGCGTTCTGAAAGACCGGGATGGCAGGTACCACTGCTTCTACACAGGTCATAACGATACTTTCCCGGAGGCGGGAAAGGACAAGGAATGTGTGATGCATGCCGTCAGCGAGGATAATGTAAACTGGACAAAAATTCCGGAGGATACCTTTTACGCGGCAGAGAATTATTCCGGCGATGATTTCAGGGATCCCTTTGTGTTCTGGAATGAGGAGGAGCAGTGTTACTGGATGTTGATTGCTGCCCGTGAGGACAGTCTGGGCGGCGTAGTGGCAAGGTATACTTCAACGGATCTGTCGGCGTGGACATTGTGTGATCCCTTATATGCGCCTGAAACCTTGTATATGTTGGAGTGTCCGGACTTGTTTAGGATGGGGGATTATTATTACTTGTTCTACAGCTGGGAAAGGGTGACATTCTATGCCATGAGCAATTCTATTTACGGGCCGTTTGTGGCACCGCCTGACAATGTACTGGACGGAACGGGCTTTTGCTTTTACGCGGCGAAAACCGCTGAGTTTGAAGGGCATCGATATCTGTGCGGCTGGATCGGCCGTAAGCCGGAACCAAAGGATACGGGTTACTATGACTGGGCGGGCAGCCTTCTGATCCATGAGCTTGTACAGAAGGAGGACGGTACGCTGGGCGTCAGGGAACCCTCCGGCTTGCAGGATTATTTTGTGACAGAAAAAACGCCTGTCGTAAAGAAGACATTGGGAGAGGTACAGGAGAAGGATGGCGCTTATCTGCTGTCCGCCGCGGCGGACGAAGTGGCTCTGGCTGATTTTGGGATGCGCGTGCCTTCCATGCTGCTGGAATGCACGGTCTCTCTGGGGGAGGAGGGATATGCGGGGTTCGCTTTCGGCATGGGCGATGAGTATGGAACTTACACCGGATTGGTACTGGATGCGAAAAATAATTCTGTTCACTTTGAAGGCTGTGTCCTTTCAAGGATTGCCTATGTGGAACCGATGATCGAGACCAGTTTCAACTTTGAGCCGGATAAGGAATACCATGTGAAGCTGGTGATGGAGAATGAGATCGTTATCCTTTACATTGATGACACCAAGGCCCTGAGCAATAGGATTTATAAGTCAGTGGACGGAGCCCATTGGGGGATTTTTTCAAGTAACACGGAAGCAGTGTTCCGTGATATTTCAATCAGAATTCCGTCTGCCAGATAAGGCAGACGGTTTTTCGGAAAGGATTCGGACAGGAAAATTCCACCGTGAATGGCAGCGGAGCAGGGAATCAGGGGCAGGGGGCAGATTCACGGAAGCAGACTTCTGCGTTGATGTAAGTGGTTCCGCAGATGTACTCCGGATTTTGTATTTTCTGGAGCAGAATCTGCGCCGCGCAGATTCCCAGCTCTTTGCAGGGAATGCGGACAGTGGTCAGGCTGTTTTTGAAAGCATTAATAGAAGGGATCCCGTCAAAACCGCATACAAAGACATCCCTGGGAATCTGGATTCCCAATTCTTCCAGAGCCAGCATGAGGATATGCGCCAGCACATCATTGGCACAAAAAAAGAGCTGGGGCAGTTTGGCCATTTTCCTAAGCTGTGCCGTCATCCATCCGGGCTGGCAGTATAAATGATCGTCGGCAATGATATTGTAGGGCCGGGTTTCCGCCTCGCATTCGGATGCCGCCACAATAAACGACTCATAGCGTTCCCGGAAACTGATACAGTGGTCACGATCCCCTACAAAGCCCATGGAAGTAAGATGGTGTCTTCTGCAAAGGGATGTGAGCATATGCAGTGTGCTGGCACGGTTTTCCATCAGCAGCAGGGCACAGTTCAGGTTCATGGAATAGAAACCAACTCCTGCATCAATAAACAGGACAGGAATTCCTAGGGAACAGATCAGCCTGCTGTAGTCAGGATGAAACATCTCCACGCATACGATTGCCGCTGTCTGGCTTTTATTCAGGTTAGGCGGGAGTGTCAGCGAAGCGACATCCTCCATTGTGATGGTATGCAGGGTAAGGGAATAGCCTTTGCTGCGGATTTCCTGATCCAACTGCATGATAATCCATGAACCGCTATGGAAAGCGTCAGGAACCATGTGTACTACAAACGCAAAGCTTTTGGATTGCGGGACGGATTCTTTTGCATTGGAGATAGCCGTGTTATTGGATTTATAATTCATTTCCTGAGCCTTTTTCAAAACCAGGTCTCTGGTTTCTTCGGAGACATTGGGGGAATGATTCAATACTTTTGACACTGTAATGCGGGACAGGTTCAACTCGTCCGCAATATCCTGGATGGTAACCTTTGTTTTCATAAAATCTCCTTCAGGGAATTGACTGATAGATAATATAGTATACGATTTAAAAAAAGAAAGCAAGTGATTTAGGAGGATTAATTATTATGATAAGCCAGACTTTAAGGGAAGCAAGAAAGTATGAGGAGACTATGGAAGCAGACATTAATGGGAGACGTCCGGCATTTCATCTGTCGCCCAGAGTGGGATGGATGAATGATCCAAACGGCTTTTCCTATTATAAAGGAGCGTACCATTTGTTTTATCAGTATTATCCCTATGATTCTGTCTGGGGTCCCATGCATTGGGGGCATGCGGTAAGCAGAGATCTCCTGCACTGGGATTATCTGCCGGCGGCGCTGGCACCGGATACTGCTTATGATAAGGATGGGTGCTTTTCCGGAAGCGCATTGGAACTGCCGGATGGCAGGCAAATGCTGATGTATACGGGAGTGGTGAAAGAACCGCGGACAGAGGGAGGCTGTCGGGATATCCAGACCCAGTGCATAGCCGTAGGCGACGGCAGGGATTATGAAAAATATCAGCAAAATCCGGTCCTGGACGGAGGAGATCTGCCGGAGGGCGGAAGCAGGAATGATTTCAGGGATCCCAAAATATGGATGGAAGGGGATGGCACTTACCGCTGTGTGGTAGGAAATTGCACAGAGGATAAGGATGGCAGGATTCTGCTCTATAAAAGTGAGGATGGCATTCATTGGGATTTTCTGAGTATACTGGCTGAAAACAAAGGCCGGTTTGGAAGAATGTGGGAGTGCCCTGATTTCTTTAAACTGGACGGCAAGTATGTGCTTCTTACCAGTCCCCAGGATATGATGCCGAAGGGATTTGAATATCATAATGGGAATGGCACTTTATGCCTGATTGGGGGGTATGATGAGAAAACGAATACTTTTATAGAGGAGCATGATCAGACGGTCGATTACGGGATCGACTTTTATGCGCCCCAGACGATTGCCGCTCCGGATGGCAGACGGATTATGATAGGCTGGATGCAGAACTGGGATACTTGTGCCATGAGAGATTCCAAACATGCATGGTTCGGCCAGATGAGTCTTCCACGGGAATTGTCCATAGAAGGGGGACGTCTGTACCAGAGACCGGTGAGAGAACTGGAAAAGTTTCGGAGCCGGGAAGTGAGATATGATAATGTGATATTTGAAGGAATCACCAGACTGGATGGTATCAGTGGGAGGCAGATAGACATGGAACTGGTTCTTCATACAGTGCAGGGGAGTAAGGCCCTTCGGAAATTTGCGGTTCGTTTTGCCCAGGATGAGATATGCCATACGGCGGTCAGCTTCCGTCCCCACGAATCTCTGCTGAAGATTGACAGAAAGTTTTCCGGGTCAAGAAGAGCTTATATTCATCAGAGAAGAAGTCTTGTACATGTAAAGGAAGGCGACCTGAGACTGAGGATTATTTTGGATCGGTTCAGCGCTGAGGTGTTTGTGAATGATGGGGAACAAGTTCTTACTTTAACTTTTTACACAGACTTGTCTGCCAATGGAATTTCATTTTTCGCGGACGGCGAGGCGGTTATGGATGTATTGAAATATGACTTGGAATAAGTATTGGAGGGATGTCCGCTGGAACGGTGCAGAAAGGTGGCAGCTATGAAAGTATATGATGTAACCGCTATGGGTGAATTGTTGGTGGATTTTACGGAAAACGGAATGAGTGCCCAGGGAAATCCGCTGTTTGAGGCAAATCCCGGAGGGGCGCCCTGTAACGTACTTGCGATGTTGGCGAAGCTGGGACGTCAAACTGCATTTATAGGGAAAGTAGGAAGGGATTTCTTTGGGCAACAGTTAAAAATTGCCATTCAGGAGGCCGGAATTGATTCCGGCTATCTGCTGACGGATGAAGAAGTACATACTACGCTTGCCATGGTGCATAAGCTTCCGGATGGGGACAGAGATTTTTCTTTTTACCGTAATCCGGGAGCGGATATAATGCTCATGGAAGACGAGATTCCGGAAAAACTGATTGCAAACTCAAAGATTTTTCATTTTGGGTCCTTATCCATGACGCATGAAGGGGTGAGAGCGGCTACCGTAAAAGCGGTGGGCCTGGCGAAGAAAAACGGAGTGCTTATATCCTTTGACCCGAATCTACGGCCGCCTCTCTGGAAATCCATGGAGGAGGCAAAGACGCAGGTTGCTTATGGAATATCTAATTGTGATATATTGAAAATATCTGATAATGAAATTCAGTGGTATACCGGGGAAAAGGATTTTGACAATGGAATCTGCCGTCTGAAAGAGCTGCATGATGTACCGCTGATTCTGTTGTCTATGGGAAGAGAGGGAAGCAGGGCTTATTATAAGGGTCTGAGAGCAGAAGCGGCTCCGTTTTTACAGAAGAATACGATTGAAACCACCGGAGCCGGAGATACCTTTGGTGCATGTTGCCTTAATTCTGTTCTGGAATATGGCCTTGATAATCTGGACGAGGAAAAATTAATGCAGATGTTGGTATATGCAAATGCGGCAGCGTCCATTATTACAACAAAAAAAGGGGCGCTGCGTGTAATGCCTGCTAAAGGTGAAATTGAAGTTTTTTTGGAGTGTAACGGTAGTTGGAAATGACCTGGAGGGAATACCGTTTCCAAGGCTATAAACGACACAATGAGTAAAAGAGAATAAATGAAAACTGAATACGAGGCAGACGCGGTGTTCCTATTTTTCCGGCAGGGAAAATAGGAACACCGCTTTTTTGCCTTCATGTTACGTGGCAGGGGCAAAAGAGCCTTGCCGCAAGCGGCTTTGCGGGTAGAAATATTGGATGTTTCCGCTGTGCGGTGCGGTATCTTCATGATGCGCAAATTATATGGAATCATTGCATATTTTTCCTTCAATAGGACAAACTGATGGCAAGCAATACAAAGCAAATGTTGCCAAAACAATAAATCATCATTGGAAATGGCTTGCCGGCAGTATTGACAATGTAGTAACAATGCGGGGCTCTGCAGGGCTTGTTACGAAATGTATAGTAAATGGAGGAAGGATAGCAGCTATGAGAAGAAACAGAAGGAATAATACCAAAAAGGAACGTATCATTATGATCGCATCATCGGCATTCGTGCTTTCTGCACTGACCCTGACCGGAATTTATATGAAGTCGGACAATGCCAAAGAGCAGGACGACGGCTATATGCTGGATTTTACGGCCATGGAAGACAGTGCCCAGGATAAATTTCAGGAGATTGCCCAGAATGACCTGACAGAAGATCAGGTGGATACCGGACTGGAGAGCCAGGGCATGGATATTGCCCAGGAGCTGGAAAACCTGGAGGACGATCTGGACTATCTGCCCATGGAAGCGGGTTCCGGCCTGGTGACGATTCCGGGACTGACAGATGGCATTTCGGACGAGGCTTTGGAGGACGCAGGCCTGGGGGCATTGGATGTGCCTGTAAATGATGCCCCGGAGCTGCCTGCAAAGGAGAAGCCTATTGTGCAGGAGAGCGTGCCCACGGAAGAACCCGCTGCGGATGAAACAGACAGCACAGAGGCGGCACAGGAGCAGGAGAGCACCAGCGGGGATGGCGTGATTATCGAGACGCTGCATTTTGCGGAAAGCGACGGGCTGCTGCGGCCGGTGAGCGGGGAAGTGCTGATTCCGTTCAGCATGGATGGCAGTGTGTATTTCTCCACGCTTGACCAGTTTAAATACAATGATGCGGTAGTGATAGCATCGGAAGAGGGAAGCGCCGTTGTGGCCTGTGCGGAAGGTACTGTCATTGACATTTTTGAAAACGAAGAGATCGGCCATGCCATCACCATGGATCTGGGAGACAATTACAGGATCACTTACGGACAGCTTGAGGGCATCAATGTGACACTGGGCAGCCATGTGTCGGAAGGAGAAACTATCGCGGTAGTGGCAGCGCCCACAAAGTATTTTGCGGTGGAGGGAAGCAATCTTTATCTGAAGCTTACCGCAAATGAAAATCCCGTCAATCCGGAGACACTTTTCCGTTAAAAGAGGGCTGAGGGGTCAGTATGTATATTATCGGCGGATTGATTAAGACTATGGCGGGAAAGGATATTGCGGACGGCTATATCCGGACCGAAAACGGCAGGATAAAGGAGATCGGGAAGAGAAAAGGGGCAGCCATCCGGCCTGAAAACGGCGAGCGAGTCATAGAAGTCAGGGATGGGCTGATTCTGCCGGGCCTGATTGAAGCCCACTGCCATATGGGAATTACGGAGGAGAAAAAGGGTATGGAGGGGGATGACTGCAATGAGACAGTGGACCCCCTCACTCCTTACTTAAGGGCGGTGGATGCCGTCAATACCATGGACGCGGCGTTTGACGACGCGGTCCGGGCAGGGATTACCTCTGCCATGATCGGCCCGGGAAGCTCCAATGTGGTGGGCGGCCAGTTTGCCTTCCTGAAAACCAGGGGACGCAGGGTGGACGACCTGGTGGTGAAAGCGCCCGCGGCCATGAAGGCGGCATTCGGGGAGAATCCCAAAGTAAATTATTCCGGCCAGGGAAAAAGTCCTTCCACCAGAATGGCCATTGCGGCAATGCTGCGGGAGGAACTGACCGGTGCCCGGGCCTACCGGGAACGAAAGAAAAAGGCAGCGGAGAAGGGGGAGGATTTTGAGCAGGATTTCCGAATGGAATGCTGGCTCCCGGTTCTTGACCGGGAAATTCCCCTGAAGGCCCATGTGCACCGGGTGGACGATATTTTCACGGCAGTGAGGATCGCAAAGGAATTCAATCTGAAAATGACCCTGGACCACTGCTCCGAGGGCCATCTGATCGCGGAGGAGCTGGCAGGAGAAGGATTTCCCGCCATTGTGGGGCCGGATCTGGCCAGCAGGAGTAAAATTGAGGTGCAGAACATGGCTTTTAAGACAGTGGGCATCCTGAACCAGGCGGGCGTCATGACAGCCATTACCACCGACCATCCGGTATCCCTGATTCAGTCCCTGCCGCTGTGCGCGGGGCTGGCGGTGAAATCCGGGCTTCCCCTGGAGGAAGGATATAAGGCCATTACCATTCATCCCGCCATCATCTGCGGAGTGGAGGCAAGGGTGGGAAGCCTGGAGGTGGGAAAAGACGCGGATATTGCCATTTTCAGCGGGAATCCCATGGAAGTCTTTACGGAAACCCTTTATACCATAATCGACGGCAGAGTGGTCTATGAAAAACAGGAGGGCTGAAAACCCTCCTGACGGATGCCGGTTTCATAACAGTTCAGACAAGTCCTGGACTGTTATTTTTATGCGCAGGGGCGCGTGAGGAAATCAGCAGCAAAAGCTGCACGCGCCCGGCGCGGCGGGCAGAGGAGAAGGGTATTCCCCTGCCTGATTGCACAGTCCCGTGCACCAAGTGCGACTTTTCGCACCTGGAATATGCCGCTAAAGCGGCGTATGGGCCGCGCGGCGGGCAGAGGAGAAGAACGCTCCCCTACTCGATTAGATTATCCGTCTTTTGCGGATTTTCCCCTTGTGTTATAGGCAGTTTGTGCTAAAATAATAACAACTCCGGACGTTTGGCGGCATAAATGGGTTTTGCGGGCCGAAAGTCAGGACAGACAGGCATTCATGGACGGCAGGGGGAATATTTATCAATAGACAGCGGCCAACAGCGTATTGGGGGACGACAGGGAGGTAATCGGATGAAAATTGTAGTTTTGGCAGGAGGAATCAGTTCCGAGCGGGATGTGTCATTGAGTTCCGGCGGTATGATTTACCATGCTTTCCGGAAAAACGGGCATCAGGCAATTCTGCTGGATGTGTACCTGGGACTGGAGGGAGACACGGAGGGCATTTTTGAGCGGGAAACGGACTGGGCTGCCCGTGTGGGAGCCGTGGGGGAGGACTGTCCCGACCTGGAGGCGGTGAAAGCACTCAGAAAAGATGGGGGAAGCGGATTTTTCGGTCCCAATGTGCTGGAAATCTGCCGGGAGGCAGACTGTGTTTTTCTGGCGCTGCACGGGGCCAGCGGGGAGGACGGCAGAATCCAGGCCTGCTTTGATTTGTTGGGAATCCCGTATACAGGAGCAGACTTTGTGGGTTCCTGTCTGGCCATGGACAAAGGTATCACCAAAGACCTTTTCCTGGCGCATCAGATTCCCACCCCTTCAGGTTTCCGGCTGAAAAAGGGGGAGAGGGAACAGGAGGAGATTTCCTGGCCCTGCATTGTCAAGACCTGCTGCGGGGGCTCCAGCATCGGCGTCTGTATCGCCCGGGATGAAAAAGAGTACGGGAAGGCCAAAGAGGAAGCCTTCCGGTATGGGGATGAGGTGATCGTGGAGCAGTATATCAAAGGGCGGGAGTTTTCCGTGGGTGTTATGGCGGGGAAAGCCCTGCCGGTGATCGAGATGGCACCCAAAGAAGGCTTTTATGATTACAGAAATAAATATCAGGCCGGTACCACGGTGGAGACTTGTCCTGCGCTGATTCCCGGGGAGAAGGCCGGGGAAATGCAGAATATCGCGGAGCGGGTATTTACGGCGCTGCGTCTGAAAAATTACGCAAGAATGGATTTTGTCATGAATGACCGGGGAGAAGTTTTCTGCCTGGAGGCCAACACCCTGCCGGGGATGACTGCCACTTCCCTTTTGCCTCAGGAGGCAGCGGCGGCGGGCATGGATTTCGGACAGCTTTGCGAGGCCATTTTGCGGCAGGCTGTTCCGGCAGGGGCAGAATGATCCCTCTTACAAGGGATGCGGCAGCAGGGAGAGACATGTGCATGACGGAATCATTTGCCGCAGGCGGCAATGGAACAGGAGAAGATGAAAAAGCTGTGCAGAAATGGAGAAAAATATGAACTTTTCAATCAGGGAAATTACGAAAGCATGCGGTGGAGAACTGGTGCTCAGGGAAGGGACAGATATTGACACATGTGTCAGTTCCGTGGCAATCAATTCCAATCTGGTTCAGCCGGGCGGTGTTTTTATAGCCACGGAAGGGGAACGGGTAGACGGACATAAATTCATTCCGGCGGCGTTTCAACGAGGGGCAGCGCTGGTACTGACCCGGAAAACCCCGGAGCAGGTGGAAGCGGAACACAATGCCGACAGGACGCAATGGGGGAGTTATCTGCTGGTGGAGGATCCTCTGCAGGCCCTGAAGGATATGGCAGAGGCCTACCGGCGGAAGCTGTCCGTGAAAGTGGTGGGAATCACAGGAAGTTCGGGCAAAACCAGCACCAAGGAGTTTATCGCCGGGGTACTGTCCATGCGGTACAGGGTTTTGAAGACAGAAGGCAATTTCAACAATGAGATAGGCGTGCCGCTGACACTGCTGAACATCAGGGAAGAGCATGAGGTGGCTGTGGTGGAGATGGGCATCAGCGAATTCGGGGAAATGCACCGCCTGAGCAAAATGGCCAGGCCGGACATTTGTGTGATCACCAATATCGGCCAGAGCCATCTGAACAATCTGATTGACAGAGATGGCATTCTGAGGGCAAAGTCGGAGATTTTTGATTATATGGCTCCGGACGGCGAGATCTGCCTGAACGGGGAAGATGACAAACTGGTTCCTTTGAGGGAGATCAGGGGGCACAGGCCGCATTTCTTCGGACTGGGGGGAAGCTCCCGGGAGGAAGTTGTCATGGGGGATATCCGGAGTAAGGGGCTTTGGGGCAGCGAGGCCCGGCTGATGATAAAGCAGGAAAATCAGGAGTCCGGCAGGGAAATTCCCGTCAGGATTCCCCTGCCCGGGGAACATATGGCGCTGAATGCTGCTGCTGCAGCCTGTGTGGCGGCGCTGCTGGGACTGACGGATGAGGAGATTGCCGCCGGGACTGCGGGGGTGAATACCATCAGCGGGCGGACCAACATCATCCGCAGTGACCGTTATACCATCATTGACGACTGCTACAATGCCAATCCCGCATCCGTATCGGCAGCCATTGACCTTCTGGCCCTGGCTGACACGGAGAAGGTGGCGATTCTGGGGGACATGCTGAATCTGGGAGAAGAAACCCATCGTTATCACCGGGAGGCGGGTATTCATGCCGCCAGGGCCGGCGCAGGGCGAATCCTGTGTGTGGGGGAGGAATCCCGGTATATGTACCAGGGGGCTTATGACAATGCGGCGCAGACAGCGAAGGTTTTTCATTTTCCCGATACGGAGGCGCTGCTGAAGGGGCTGGAGACAGACCTTGCCGGACTGGTGCCGGAAGGGAGCACGGTGCTGATCAAAGCGTCCCACGATATGGGATTTGCGAAGGTGCTGGAATATCTGCAGTCCAGGGCAGAGTGATTTTAAGCCGGGATAAGCGGATATCCTTTTCAGGGGCAGGCCTGAAAGGGTATGTCCGGCTCCGCCATGATTTTCCCATCATCAGACAGTCTGACTGGAATAGGGGCAGGAGGGTTTATGGCCCTCCTGTTTTTTCCGTAGTGCGTCTGATCATTGCTTTCCGGCAGCTGCCTGGTCATGGATATTGTGGATAATTCCGCTAATGAGTCCGGCCCTGACCGCCGGCTTTGGCAGGGGCTTGGTGACAGCAGCGTAAATATGCGGCGGGGCGTTAAAAAGACTATATTTTTTTATGCATGGAAAATTTAGAAAATATTAATTTCTTAATAATATATTTATGAGAAAATAATGATATGGTATATGCGGCCTGGGAATGCCGGGAAGGACGGAATCGGAAAAATGGACGAAAAAATATTGATTGCGGATGACGAGAGAGAAATTGCGGATCTTGTGGAATTATACCTGAAAAATGAAAATTTTCAGGTGTTAAAGTGTTATGATGGGGCACAGGCGCTGGAGATTGTGGAGAAAGAGCAGCTGGAGCTGGCGGTTCTGGACATTATGCTGCCGGGTGTAAACGGACTGGAAATTTGCCGCAGGATCAGGGAAAAATATAATTATCCCATCATTATGCTGACCGCAAAAGATGGGGAGATGGATAAGATCAACGGCCTGACCATGGGGGCGGATGACTACATTACAAAGCCTTTTCTGCCCCTGGAACTGGTGGCCAGGGTGAAAGCGCAGCTGCGGCGCTATACAAGATATAACACAGGAGGTTCACAGGAGGATGTGCTGTCGGTTTCCGGACTGGTTCTGAATATAAAAACCCATGAGTGTCTGCTGAATGAAAGAGTCCTGAACCTGACTCCCACGGAATTTTCCATTCTCCGGATCCTGTGTCAGCGGAAGGGGCAGGTGGTCAGTGCGGAGGAGCTGTTTCATCTGATCTGGGAGGAAGAATATTATACCAAGAACAACAATACCATAACGGTCCATATACGGCATCTTCGGGAGAAGATGGGGGATTCTTTTGAAAATCCGAAGTATATAAAGACAGTCTGGGGGTGCGGATATAAAATTGAGGGTTAACAAAAAGATAAAGAGGGCTGTCATTACACTGCTGCTGATAGTGGGAGGCCTTTTTTTGTGTAATTTGCTATACATGATGCTGGACAACTTTTTTAACGGGTTTGTCCGGGAGTGGTTTGACCGCAATTATATCTATCACGAATATGTGGAACTGAGGGAGTGGGAGGCCGGATACAATACCCAGAGTATCCGCTGGTCCCGGGTGAAAGACCTGGTATTCCGGATTTTTATCGTGCTGGTCCTGATCTGGGTGGTCACCATCAGGCTTGTTTCGGTCATCTATGCGTCATGGCGGGAAAAAAAGGTGATTCAGGACGCCGGCAGAATGATAGGCGACTTCATGCGCCACGACAGGGAGGCATCCGAGGTATTTCCGGAAGAATATGTGGAAATATCCCTGCAGATGGCCCAGATCAAGGCGGGTATACAGCGCCAGGAACAGCTGCAGAAAGAAGAGGCCGGCAGAAAAAACGATCTGATCACCTATCTTGCCCATGATCTCAAAACCCCCCTGACTTCCGTGATCGGATATTTAAGCCTTCTGGAGGAAGCGCGGGACATGCCGGATGAGCAGAAGGCCAAGTATGTGCAGATTACCCTGGACAAGGCCATGAGACTGGAAAAACTGATCAATGAATTCTTCGAAATTACGCGCTATAATTTACAGCAGATCGTACTGGAAAAGGAGAGCGTGAATTTAAACTTTATGCTGGTACAGATGACGGATGAGTTTTATCCCATATTAAGCGCTCACGGAAATACATTGAGACTGAAACTGGGGCGGGAAAAGGGCAAGGACAGTGAATCAGTCCCGGCAGAGGACATCACTGTCTATGCAGACGCGGAGAAACTGGCCAGGGTATTCAATAATATTCTGAAAAATGCCATAGCATACAGCTATCCGGACACGGAAATCCGGGTTTCCTGCAGGGCAGTGGAAGATAAGGCTTATATTGCTTTTGCCAATAAGGGGAAGACCATACCGGTCCAGAAACTGGATGCTGTCTTTGAAAAGTTTTTCCGGCTGGACGACGCCAGATCCACCAACAACGGAGGAGCCGGGCTGGGACTTGCCATCGCAAAAGAAATTGTGACACTCCACGGGGGAACCGTCAGTGCGCGCAGCAGGAACGAAGTGACCTGCTTTACCGTGGCGCTGCCGCTGCAGACCCGGGAGGAGGGGGAACCGTAACAGTTCAGTCAGGGCCGCTGAACTGTTACGGGGTCAGGCCATGCTCCTCTTTTAACTGAAAATACCGTTGGGAGATCAGGCTGCTGACCTGGGCTCCCAGATTTTTTTTGGCGCTTCTGTCCATATCTGTCAGATATATGGGTTCTTCAAATTCTATGACTACCGTGGCTCTTTTAATAAAGGGGATGTGGTCCTCAAAGATACCCGCAGTGTTGACCAGGGTCATGGGAATCACGGGCACGCCGCCTTTTTCCGCAATTTTAAAACTGCCCTCGCGAAAGGCGAGAAATGTGTCATTCTCTTTGTTTCGGGTTCCCTCCGGAAAAATACACATGGATATCCCGTTTTTGACTTCTTCCACTCCCGCCAGAATGGTTTTGAGGCCTTCCTTGATATTATCCCTGTCCAGGAAAAGACAATGGATATTTTTCATCCAGTCCTTCAGAAGGGGATACCGCAGCATTTCCTTTTTGGCCACATATCCCGTGATTCCGGGGAAAAGGTAGTAAGTGAGCACAATATCAAAATAGCTGCGGTGATTGCCCACAAACAATGCGGCGCTGTCTGAAGGAATGTTTTCCAGTCCCTTCACAATGATTTTTGTGCCGGCGAAAAAGGTGACACATCGAAACGCCCAGCCGACGATGGCCTTGGAAGCCCGGTCCTTCAGCCCGGGCCTGGATTTTCCCACCAGCCACAAGACCAGAAGCACGGGTATGCCCAGAATCAGAAACATGAATAGAAATATTACCACAAGAAGAAAGCGAATCATATCATCAGCCTCACATACTTATTTCAGCACTGTACCTGACTGCCGTCACTTATGACCCGGCAGGGGACGCGGATGCCGGAATGCATGTGCACAGCGGCTGCAGGCAGGAACGGTTCTGAGATTCATCTCATTTTAGCATACATTTTCCGGACTGTACATAAATATAGGAAAAATAGGAAAAAATTTGTGAGGTTACCATTGAGCAAGGTTCGATTCTGTGGAATTTTAATTGTCTGTATCTGGATTCTGGCGGGATGCAGCCTGAGCAGCCAGGAGAGGGTCAAACTGAGGGATCTGGATTTTACGGTTCTGGGTGAGGAGAAAATCCCGGAGCAGCTGAAAACCATTATTGAGGAAAAAAAGAATACGGCTTTTGAGATTACTTACACGGACAATGAAAATCTCTATATCTGTATCGGATACGGGGAACAGGAGACGGGAGGATACAGTATCGCGGTGGATGAACTGTATCTGACGGATACGGATATTGTTGTCAGCGCCAGCCTTCTGGGGCCGGAAGCGGCCCAGAAGGACAATAAGACGCCCACATATCCTTACATAGTGATCAGGACGGAATACCTGGAACAGACGGTGACATTTGAGTAGTTTCATGAGCCGGGCAGGAATCTTTCCGGTTGGTTCCGGTACCTACATCTCCAGCCCGTAAGAAACGACTTTCCAGCCGTCCTCTTCTTCCAGCAGGGTTATCTGCAGGTATTCCAGATAATCCGCCCCGGCAGCCGGCCTGAATTCCAGCCAGATTCCCAGAGTGCCGTCCGGGGAAAACCGGACCGGCTCCAGTCCTTTCACGTTGAGAAGATTGACTTCCGCTGCCACATGACCATCCTGGCCATCCGGGAAGAATTCGGGTTCTCCGGAGTAGCTGTCCGAAAGATACTGTGTCAGGGACTCCCGGTCCTGTGTCAGGTAAGCTTCCCAGAAGGCCGTTGCGGTCTCACGGATGGCGTCCAGGTTTTCTGGCTGTGACTGCCCGGTTTCGGAGGGCAGGTTATTTTCCGGGGTTTCATCGGGAGACGGCAAAGGGGCAGATTCGCTGCCGGCATCCGGGAGATTTTGATTTTCCGGTTCCGGCACCCGGCCGTCCCCGGGAGGATCCAGGGGGGTGCCATCAGGATCCGTATCGGCTGTGGAAATGGGTACCGGCACCGGGGCCGGGGCTGCCTGGGCCTGACTGGCAGAAGTGGCAAAACATAAGGCCACAAGTACTACCAGCAGCGATGCCGAGAACGCTGCGGCATAAGTAAGTTTTTTATATTTCATAATCGATTTTATCCTTTCTTCAATTGCGTTTTTGCTGAATCCGTTGTAAAAAGGGACAGGGCGCAGCTTTTTTTCTTCCATATCGATAAGGGCCATGGCGTATCCGGACCGGGCCCGCTCCCCAAAACGCCTCAGAACGCTTTCGTCGCAGGCAAGTTCGATATCCTTGTTGAGAAATTTCATCATGACCCACACAAGAGGATTAAACCAGTGAAGGCATAGCGCTGTCACCATAAGCAGTTTGAGTACCGCGTCACAGTGGCAGATATGCATATATTCATGCTGCAGGACATATTCCAGTTCCCGGCGGTCCTCCCATATGAGCTGCTTTGGCAGCAGAATTACGGGCCTGATAATGCCGTAAGTCAGGGGAGCGGAAATTAATTCCGACTGTCTGACAGAAATAAAAGGATGGACCTTATGCCGGCGCTGCCAGTGATGAATCCAGTTGTTTTCCACAATGGCGGCCCTGCGGAACTGCCGGACAGAGTAGAGATATGCTCCGGCGAAAAAGGCTCCGCAGAGAAGAAGACCCACACACCACACCACAGACAACACCGGGAATGCTTTTTCCACGGAAAGGCTAAGGACACCGGCTTCCGCGGATAGTCCATGGGAGGCAGACTGCACGGGAGAGGCAGCGATTCCTGTTCCCATGGCCATGCCGTAGTGGTCCAGTGGGGAGGAAATGTTTTCGGTCTGTTGCTCCAGCAGGGAATAGATGCTGAACACGGAAGAAAAGGAAAAAGGAACCAGCAGGCGCGCCAGGACCAGGCTCCACAAAACCGGAAATGTCCGTTTGGGAAGCTTGTTCAGCAGCAGCGCCCTGAACAGCAGAATGACTATAATTAAAATTCCGCCGTAAAAACTTCTTTGTATCATTCCCATGACCTTACCTCCCTTCTCTCACCAGCTGCTTCAGATCTTCAATTTGTCTGTCCGAAAGTTTTTTTCTGCTGAGCAGTGAGGCGAATAGCATTTCGGCAGAACCGCCGTAGATCTTGTCAATCAGTTCATCTGTCTCTGTTGCCTGAACTTGTTCCCGGGAGAGCAGTGCATGGCATACAAAGTTCGGCTCCCGGCGTTCAATGGCACCTTTTGCGATGCATTTTTTGATGACAGTGTATGTGGTGTTTACATTCCAGCCGGTTTCCTTGTTTAAAATATCAGAAATCTGCTTTGCGGTGCTGTCGCCTTTCTCCCATAATACGGACATTACTTTTAGTTCAGAGTCAAACAGTTTGATATGCATTTTGGACCTCCTGGTTTTGAGCTGCTCATTATATACTATTGCAATAGTTTACGGTTCCATACTATCACAGTAGTAAAGTGTTGTCAATACTACTCTGATAGTTTTCTATATTTTTTTCGGCAGTTCCCGGAAGCGGGTATGATTCCTTCTTTATTCTATCGGCAGTTTTTTGTGAAATTACCGGTTTTCTGATTCGGCGGCATTTCGCTGAAAAGGGACTGGAAATATGTCTCAAAAGAGACAAAAAAGTTCGCCTTATGTGCATATAAGGCGAACTTTTTTAAATAATATCCATTATTTTATACCTTTTGCCTCCATATTGCAAGTGAATTCTTTTTTTTACATTTTTTTGGCAATATTGCTGACTTAAGGAATTTCACTGCAGTGAAATTCCGGCAAATTGCTTCACAGACAATATTTTTTCATAATGATAAAGCGAAATGGCTGAGCTCAATACCGGCATTTTACATGGAATTGTGATGCCCTGTAAGTGTGAAATATGGCTGCTAAAAAGCGGATTCACTTTTTGCGGCGCACAATTGAACTTTATATCAAATATATACTGATTTCAGACAGATCACATACTGAATTTTGAATATTAATTAATTGCAAAATAATAAAAAGTTCGCCTTATATGCACATAAGACGAACTTTTTGGAAGCAATAATATTCAGAACAATGTATTTTTATACATTTGTTCCCGGAATAGGAAAAAAGGTGAAAATATACGGATGTACAAAATTACGTCAAAAAAAGGACGTAGTTACAAAAAGTGCGGAAAGGATAGTCCTCTGTGAAAGAATGCGCACGGCGGCAGGTTACGGGATTATCCTATGGGTGATGCAGCCGGAGGCAGGGGAATGTCCGTACCGGGGATAAAGGCAGGTGGCAGAAAATGATAGACTATAAACCTTTCTGGGAAACACTGAGGCAGTCAGGGGAGACGACCTATACCCTTGTCACCAGGCACCGGGTATCCGGCGCCACCATCGACAAACTGCGGAACAACAAGCCCATGAACACTACCACCCTGGACGGGTTGTGCGGTATTTTTGAGTGTGCCCTGCAGGATATCGTAAGGTATGTGCCGGATGAAAAAGGGAAGGGCAGGACCGGCGCCGGAGGCAGCGGGGAGGAGTGATTTCTCTGGCTTCAAGAGACTTTTTGTGTTTTCCGGGGCACTGCCATTGACGGTGCGGGACGGAAGCGGAAACTGTCAGGCAGATGAATGGGAAAACGGGGAAATGAAAACAGAAACGAAGAGACGCAAAAGTGAACCGTTGAAAATGGGGAGTCAGGGATAAAGAGACGGAAAAATAAATTATGAGAAATGACAGAATATAAATAAATAGACGTAAAAACGAAATGTCGGGAAAGACAACCAGGCAGGGAAACGGTTTCCCTGTGGAGGAACGGATAGCATATATCACAAAAATAAATGACAAGCGGTGGGACTATGAGCAGAGGAATGGGAAACAGAATAGGGAAGAACAAAATCGAAAACAGAGCGGGAGGCAGGAAGATATTTACGCGGAAAAAACTGTATGCGGTTATTCTGGCAGGAATTTTGATGTGTACCATGGCGGCCTGCGGGAAGGAAGAAGGCCAGGAAGAGACCCTGGACACATCTTCGGCAGAGCAGACGGAAACGGCGGAGGTGACGGAAGCACCGTCCACCCCGGAACCGGGGACGGCGGAAAGCAGCACGGAACCGTCCGTGGAAGAGGAGCCGGACATCCTGGAGCAGCTGGGGGTAACGGTGCCGGAGAAGACCGTGGACTTCGGGGAACTGCAGGAAAAGACCAACAAGGACATTTACGCCTGGATTTACATCCCGGACACGAAGATCGACTACCCGGTGCTGCAGCACCCCACGGACAATACATACTACTTAAACTACAACCTGGACGGCAGCAGGGGGTACCCGGGGTGCATCTACACGGAGGACTACAACGCAAGGGACTTCTCGGACCCGGTGACGGTGGTCTACGGCCACAACATGAAGAACGGCTCCATGTTCGCGGGCCTGCACAAGTACAGCGACGGGGAATACATGGAGGGGCATCCCTATGTCTTTATGTACATGGAGGACAGGCTTTACGTGTATGAAATCTTTGCCGCGTACGAGTACTCCAACGAGCACCTGCTCTACAACAGTGACTACAGCCAGAAGGCACAGTTTGAGAAATACCTGGAAAACATGGAAACTGTCAGGGACATGGGAAAGGTTATCCGGGAGGATGTGGAAGTCGGTGCGGAGGACAGGATCCTGACCCTGTCCACCTGCATCTCCAACAAGCCCAACAACCGTTTCCTGGTGCAGGCAGTGCTGCTGAACGGGGAGGAAGCGGGGACGGCAGACGCTCCGGAGTGACTTGTCTTGTACCGGGGACGGAAAGGGAAACTGGGAATAGGGCAGTGTGACAGCAGGGCGGCGTAACAGAAACGGCAGACAATCCGGACTGACCATGCCTTGTGCCGGAGATGGAAAACGAAACGGAGAAATGGACGGTACGGCAGAGGAAACAGAAGCGGCAGATGCTCCGGACGGACTTATCTTGTGCCGGAAGGGTATACAAGGGAAGGAACTGTTTCCTGACAGGCCCGGGAGAACAGTGTACCGGGGAAAGGAAGAAACATAGGCGTCCCGGGCTGTCCCGGGGAAAACCTGCCGGGAACCGGAAGGGGAGGCAGGAAGGGGACAGCCTGGGGCGTCCGCACACAGGGGGGATGTTATGTACAGGAAGAAGACCGGGGGATGGGCAAAGCACCTAGATTTCATGCTGCTGGACATACTGTGCCTGCAGGCGGCCTTCGTGCTGGCCTACGCCGTGCGCATGGGCCCCTCCAGCCCCTACGGGGACCCGGACTACCGCAGCATCGGGATCCTGCTTGTGCTGGCGGACCTGGCGGTGGCCCTGCTGTCGGGCACCTTCAGCGGGGTGCTGGGGCGGGGACACTACAGGGAGTTCACCGTCACCCTGCGGCATGCCTTCCTGGTGGAGGTGGTGGTGATCCTGTACCTTTTCACGGCCCAGAAGACAGTGGCCTATTCCCGGTTTGTAATCTACCTGCTGGCGGCGCTGTACACCTGCCTGGGGTATTTCCTGCGGATGCTGTGGAAGGCCTGGCTGCTGCGGCACCGGGCCGCGGAGGGGGAGAGGCGGTCCCTGCTGGTGGTGACGGAACATGCGCTTGCCGGGGAGGTGCTGGAAGGGGCCAGGGCGGAAAACTACGACCGCTTCCGGATCACCGGGATCGCCATACTGGACCGGGACATGCGGGGGCAGGAGGTACAGGGCATCCCGGTGGTGGCAGGCGCGGGGGACGTGGTGGACTCCGTGTGCAGGAGCTGGGTGGACGAGGCGCTGGTGGTGCTGCCCCAGGGTGCCCGGGGGCAGGAGGAGCTGGTGCCCCAGTTTGCGGAAATGGGGGTGGTGGTGCACCTGGGGCTGTTCCGGACGGAGCGGGAAAACGGCAGGAGCCAGTTCGTGGGGAGGCTGGGGGACTACACGGTGCTCACCACCAGCATCAGTTATGCCACGCCCCTGCAGCAGTTCGTGAAGCGCGCCATGGACATTGCCGGGGGTGCGGCGGGGTGCCTGGCCATGGGGGTGCTCTTCCTGTTCCTGGGGCCGGCCATATTCCTGGCCTCCCCCGGCCCGGTGTTCTTCACCCAGGAGAGGGTGGGGAGGAACGGGAAGCGGTTTAAGATCTACAAGTTCCGCAGCATGTACCTGGACGCGGAGGAGCGGAAAAAGGATCTTATGGCGGAAAACCGCCACGGTGACGGGCTGATGTTCAAGATGGAGGCGGACCCGCGGATTATCGGCACGAAAATCCTGCCGGACGGCAGGGTGAAAAAGGGCCTGGGAAACTATATGCGTGACCTGAGTCTGGATGAGTTTCCCCAGTTTCTGAATGTATTAAAGGGTGACATGAGCCTGGTGGGGACCAGGCCGCCCACGGTGGACGAGTGGGAGAAGTACCGTCCCCATCACCGTGCCAGACTGGCGGTGCGTCCCGGGATCACGGGGCTGTGGCAGGTCAGCGGCAGGAGCAAGATCACGGATTTCGAGGAAGTGGTAAAACTGGACACCAGGTACATCACGGAGTGGAGCATGGGACTGGACATGCGGATTTTACTGAAAACGGTGAGGGTGGTGTTTGGCAAAGACGGGGCCATGTGAAAGAGGGCAGGAATATTTTGCGCGGCGGGCAGTTTCCGGGAGATTACAATGGCACGAATGAAATTTATGAATACAGAAATTGACAATCTGACAATGGAGGAGGCGCTGGAGAGAATCGATGACCTGATTGGGCAGAACCGAAATGCTTATGTGGTCACGCCCAACGTGGATCATATTGTGCAGCTGGAAAAGGGAAGCGAGCTGCGCGAGGTATACCGGTATGCGGATCTGATTCTGACAGACGGGAAGCCGCTGGTCTGGATTTCCAAATGGTACAAGACTCCTATCAAGGAAAAAATATCAGGGTCGGATTTATTTCCCTTATTGTGTGAAATGGCCGCCCGTAAGGGTTACCGGATGTTTTTTCTGGGGGCTGCGGAAGGGGTTGCCGCCAGGGCTGCGGAAAAGCTGAAGGGGCGCTATGAAGGCCTGCAGGTTGTGGGAACCTATTCCCCTCCGGCAGGATTTGAGCATGACGCTTCCGAAATGAAAAAAATAGAGGAAATGGTCAGGGCGGCAGAACCCCATATTTTGATTGTGGGTCTGGGATGCCCCAAGCAGGAAAAATTTATTTTACATAACAGGGAAAGGCTGGGAGTACCGATTTCCCTGGGACTGGGAGCCAGTCTGGATTTTGAGTCGGGACGGCTGAAAAGGGCGCCCCGCTGGATGTCGGACCATGGACTGGAATGGCTGTTCCGGATAACCCAGGATCCCGGTAGATTGTTTAGAAGATATGTTATCAATGATACCAAAATACTGAGACTGGCATGGAAATACAGACATTGATCCGGGTATGCCCTGGCCCATGGGCATGTTCTGAGGGAGGATTATGAAAATAACAGTCGATTTAACTTCTTTATCCTACCATTTGACGGGAATGGAACGCTATGCATTGTGCATCACGGAGCAGATGATCCGTATCGACAAAGACAATCATTATCTGCTGATTTTCAGGGACAAGGTACATGAGACTTTTGTGCAATATATAGATCATGACCGCATCGAGTCTGTTGTTCTTCATGGAAATAACAAATTACTGTTCTACCAGATGATTATGCCCTTCCGTTTATACCGGATCAAATCTGACAAATATATATTTTTTGCTTTTACAAGTCCGATTTTGTTTCACCGAAAGGGCATCATCAATACCATTCATGACTGTGGGGCATGGGATTGTCCCCAGGCCATGAAATGGCTGCAGAAGCTTTATTTCAGGGTGACGACCAGGATTTCCGCCTGGGCATCCGAAAGTATAATCACGGTATCCCATTTTTCAAAGGGCAGAATCAGTAAGATCCTTAAAATAAAGGAAGAGAAGATCAAAGTCATTTACTGTGCCCTGCCGCAGAGCCTTGTGAAAGAGCCGGGCGTGGATTATGAGGTGGTCAAAAGGAAATACGGGCTTCCCGAAAAGTATATTATGTCGCTTTCCACACTGGAACCCAGGAAAAATCTCAGGCTTTTGTTTGAGGTATTTATGGAAATTGCTGATGAAGTTGGATATGACCTGGTTCTGGTAGGCAGAAACGGCTGGAAAATGAAGGAGCTACTGGATAAATTTAAAAATCAGTCCCGGATACATCTGACAGGATTTGTGGAAGATGGGGAAGTGGCCCGGATTTATCAGAATGCGATGTGCTTTGTATTTCCGTCATTATACGAAGGATTCGGAATGCCTCCCATTGAGGCGCTGGCTTTCGGGGTTCCGGTGCTGGCTTCCGACGGGGCGTCCCTTCCGGAAATACTTATGGACAGGGCTGTCTATTTTGAGAATGACCAGGCAGATTCCCTGAAAGAAAAACTGCTGGGATTAGAGAAATCGGCAAAAGAAATGCCGGATAGCCTGAACGACTACCAGAAAGCGCAGTATGACTTTGCGGTATCCGCGGGAAAGGTTCTTGACCTGATAAAAGACAAATGACTTTAAAGCGGAGAAAACTGCCGGCAGAATCTGCCGCGGATGTTTTTCGGAGGTATTTTTTGGATACGAATGATACAAAAATCGTTGATCACAATGACATGGTGCATTGGAAAAAATATATTTATTATCCCCTGGTTCTTTTCAGAAATGTGGTGCTGAACAAGATTCCCAGCCGTCATTTCAGAAAATGGTGTGACATTCTTCTGGGGGCAGGCATTGGAAAGAAAAGTTTTCTGTTCCGCAGAACAGAAGTGCTGTTTCCCAAAGGCCTTATTATGGGGGAAGGGTGTACCGTGGGATGGTTTTCCCTTCTGGATGCAAGAGGGGGAATCCGCATTGGTGATCATGTGTCCATTGCCAGCTATACAAAACTGATAACCGGAAGCCATAATACACAGTCGCCGGCGTTTGAGGCAGTTTTCAAACCCATTGTGGTGGACGATTATGTCTGGATTTGCACCGGTGCCACTGTCTGCCAGGGGGTAAGGATCGGAAAAGGTGCGGTGGTGGCAAGCGGGGCGGTGGTCACAAGAGATGTGGAACCCTATGCCATTGTAGGGGGGGTTCCTGCCCGAAAGATAGGCGAAAGAAGCAGGAAATTAGAGTATTCCCTGTCCACCCCGGTTCTGCATTGAGAAGTGCCGGGAAACAAGCTGACAATGTGGCGGCAGACGGGTGTCCGGATTCGTTGTCCGGAATGTATTTTCTGTATAAAGGCCGGGAAATGTGTTCCGTGCTTAGTCAGGGGGATATATGAATATTTTAATCGTGAATATGTATTATTTCCCGAATATGATGGGCGGAGCGGAATACTCCGTGAAACTGCTGGCAGAGGGACTGGCGCAAAAGGGACAGAGGGTAAGTGTGCTCACCATGGACGGCACTCCGGAGGGAAATATAGAAATACCGGAGCAGATAGCAGGGGTGTATGTGTACCGGAGCTATTGCCCCAGTATTTACCGGAGAAGGATTCTGGGGGATAAAAGCAGAAAAAGCGAGAAATTGAAAAACGGTCTTCTGTCAATACGAAATCCGCAAATGAACCGGGATATCAGGGAGGTAGTCCGGATGACAGAGCCGGATGTGATACATACCAACAACCTGGTCTCCATGTCCTGCTGGATATGGCTCTTTGCCGGGAAACATAAAATAAAGACGGTACATACCCTGAGAGATTACTGGCTGCTGGATCCTACTACGGAACCGGGGAAATCCCGGGGGATTTTCCTGACTCTTTTCAAAGGATACCACAGGAAATTGTCAAATCGTATTTACGGTGCTGTCACTTCGCCTTCGGAAAGGACCATGCAGATTTTTCAGGAAGAGGGATATTTCCGAAACTGCGTCAGAAAAATGATTGTAAACAGTATATTTTTTGACCGTAATCTGCTGGAAGAATGTACAAAGAAGAAAGTAAAACGGGAGAATGAAAAAATTATTTTTCTGTATGCGGGTACACTGACAGAGAATAAAGGAGTCAGAATACTGATTCAGGCATTTCTGGAGGCAGGCCTGCGCCAGGCAGAACTTCATTTATATGGTGAAGGGGATTTGAAAGAGTGGATTGCGGAAAAAACAAAAGGAACAGATGCGGTTAAGTTATTCGGAAAAGTCCGGCAGGATGTACTGTTTGAAGGATATCGGAAAGCGGATGTGATGATTGTTCCTTCTGTCTGGGAGGAGCCTTTTGGCAGGATTGTAATCGAAGCGGCACAGTACGCGCTTCCTGTGATCGGCAGCAACCGGGGAGGCATTCCGGAAACCGTACATGCCATTGGATTTGGGGATGTTTACCAGTTTGATTCCGTAGATGAACTGTGCGGACTCATCACTAAATATACAGACCGCGTTTTTGTGAGACAAATGATAGAGACAGGGCCGGATCATATGGAGAATTATGCCATAGAAAGACAGATTGAAAGGATGGAAGATTTATACAGGCGCCTTTAAAGGGAGATATTACAAATGGAGAAAATCATGCGAATCATGGGACAATGGGATGAAAAAAGACTGGGATTTCCTTATAAGGATATTCTGGTTTATGTGGTATTATTTTTCTTTATGCCGCCCGCATGTCTGCGGTTTCTGGACGGAATGAAAATGGTGAATTCAGTTCTGGGACTGGGAAGATACCTGATAACCGCGGTTGCTCTATGCGAATTTTGTCTCAGCAGGAGATCGCGCAGGGAAAATAACCATGTTTTCTTCTGGATGGTGAGTATTATGTCACTGCTGATGATTGTTACCATGAAAATGAATGGCACCATTTATCTGACGGCGGCTCTTTCCTGCATCACTGTCATTGGCTGGGTAATTTTCAATGCAAAACTGTTTTTCCAGGACAGGGAACGTCTTTTGCTGTATTATGAAAGATTCCTTTTTGTGGGTCTGTTATTACATTTTCTGTCCCAGCTTATTTTCAAAGGCGGCATGACCCTGGGAAGCGGAGGGAAAATATTTTTCCTTGGGGCAAAAAACAATATGACCGTGTATGTGATTTTGTATTTGCTGGCATATCTTTTGCAGGAAAAGACAATGAAACGGAAGAATATGTGGAACTATTTGTTTTTTGCAATGGTGGACATATTTGTCATTGTGAACAAGTCGGCCACTTCCATTCTGATTGTTGTGTGCGTGCAGTTTTTCTGGATTTTGATGGCAAATCTGTCCCGGTGGCCCATTGCCGTGAAAGGATTGCGTGTGACTGCCATTGCCGCCATAGGCATCATTGTGTTGTTTTTCGCAATTGAGATCTGGTGCGGCAGCCATATGTTTATCAGTGGGATGCTGGCAGGCCTTTTCCATAAAAATGTGACCTTTTCCGGGCGCAAGGCCATATGGGCTCTGGCTGTTTCCTTTATTGCACAGTTTCCGTACTGGGGTCAGGGGCTGGATGTGAAGTATGATCCGTGGGGAAATGGCAAGTATGTCTATTCGGCACATAACACCTTTCTGGATTTGGGGGTGAAATACGGGTTTTTCATGATGATACTTTATGCCATTCTGACTGTGACAGTTGTGCTGAGTGTATATAAATGGAAAGAGGAAAAAAAGGGAATCATTCTGCTGGCCATTAATATTGCGCTCCTGGCGGCATTTCAGATGGAAGCCCTGGCGGGGACATACCCGGCCTGGATGATTCTGCTCCTCAGTTATCTTCTGGTGAAGGAACGCAATATCAGGGAAAAAATAACAGGAGAAAAAGGAAGTGGACTTTTTAAAAAGAATACAACGGAAGCGAAACCGGATACAGGACAGACTGACGGGGAAAATGGTGCAAAAGCATGTGCTGAAAGCTGATTTCAGGTACGGACTGGAAACAGGAAGCCGGGAAGGCGAGTATATTGTGGTTTCCATGGCCAGCTATGCCGCAAGGTATCCCACAATTGTCCCGGCCTTAAAAAGTCTGCTTCTTCAGACCCGGAAGCCCCATAAAATAATTGTCTGGCTGGATGAAGACACAGAGGAAAACCAGCCCACGTCCCAGATGAAAAAGCTGGAGGAATACGGGGTGGAATTCCGGTTTACGGCAGATGACCTGCGGCCGCACAAGAAATACTTTTATGCCATGCGGGAATTCCCGGAAGCCTGTGTGATTACGGTAGATGATGATCTGGTCTATTCGGAAGATATGATTGCAAGCCTGATGAAGTACCACAAAAAATATCCTGATGCAGTGTGCGCCAGAAGAGTACATCAAATGGCTTTTGATGAAGAAAATCATCTGAAGCCATACCAGGAATGGGAATATGAATATAGGGTGGAGGGAGAACCTTCCCATATGTTGTTTGCCACGGGAGGAGGGGGAACATTATATCCTCCGGGATGTCTGCCGGAGGATGCTTTTGATATCCGGAATATAAAAAGATTTTGTCAAAACGCAGATGATATCTGGCTGAAGGTGATGGAATTGCTGGCACATAAGAAGGTGGTCTGGGTGAAAAACAAATATGTCATGCCGCTGGAGATTGCACATTCCCAGGGTTTGGCGCTGAATACCGGAAATGTGCTGGAAGGACACAATGATATGTATCTGGAGAGGCTGATGGAAGTGTGGGCTGATATATTAGACACGCTGGGAGTGGATCATAAGATATAATATGGGTAAATGTTGTTTAAGTCACTGATACATAAAATAAAAAGACATTATATTAAGGATTATGATATAAAACAAATGCGCTCACGTGGGGCAGTTATAGGGGATAACTGTTCATTTGGAGATTCTTACATTGACCCTGGTTTTTTATCTTTGATAGAAATAGGCAATAATGTAACATTAAGTAATGCCACGTTGCTGGCACATGATGGCAGTACACAGCATATTTGTAAGAAAAGCAGAGTTGGAAAAATCAAAATAGGTAATAATGTTTTTATTGGTTATCAGTCAATTGTACTTCCAAATGTTAGAATTGGAGATAATGTAGTAATAGGTGCTGGATCAGTGGTAACAAGAGACATTCCCGAAAACAGTATTGCAGTAGGTGTTCCCTGCAGGGTCATCAGTACCTATAAGGATTATGACAGAAGAATAAAGGAAGAAATGAAAACTCATCCAGTTTACTCTACATACCATGCGTTTAAAGAGAACAAAGAGATTCAGAAGATGCAGGGGGAACTGGAATTTACATGGGGTTTTTGATGAATAATAGGAAATACTTTTTCTTTTGAAATGGGAGATCAGATGAGTGTACAAAAAATTTTGGCCTTGCCAAGAAGCTTGCTTATAAATCTTTATCTTTTTGGGATAAAGGGGCTGGAAATTCCAATTTTGATATCTAATAAAACGAAACTTAAGGGGATAAGGCGAGAAAATGTGATAGTGCTGAAACCGGCGAAGTTTTGTATTCAGATAGGATTTGGAGGAACAGAGGGGGTAATAGAGAATAGGTATTCTATATTGAAAATAGAAGGGAATGGTAGAGTACTGTTCGGGGGGGTTGTACATATTGGTGCAGGATCTTCTATAAGGATTGATGCAGGCACTTTTTATATAGGAAACGATTTTTATTGTAATAAAAACTGCTTTTTTTCTTGTAGTGAGAGTATCAAGATAGGGGATCATGTTTTGTTGGGCTGGAATGTAAGTATAAGAGATTCCGATGGGCATACGATAATACAAAATGGGGTAAGGAGAGAACCTAAAGCAGAAGTAAATATTGGGGATCATGTCTGGATTGCATCAAATGTTAATGTTCTGAAAGGCGTTGCAGTTGGGCGAAATTCTGTAGTGGCATATGGATCATGTCTGACAAAGGTTTTCAAAGAAGAGAAATGTCTGATAGGGGGAATTCCCGGAAAGGTGATTAAAAAGAATATTGAATGGGAAAAATGAAAGCTTGTTGGATGATAAGCTTATGATATCGTTTATAATTCCGGTATATAATGCTCAGAATACCATTAAGAAATGTGTGGACAGCATATTGGCGATTGAATATGAAAATATAGAAGTTATTGTGGTTGACGATGGCTCTACCGATAAAACAGCCGAAATATTAAAGTCATTTGATACAGACAGAATTATAGTTATATATCAGGAAAATAAAGGAGTTTCAGCGGCCAGAAATCTTGGTATAAACAACGCAAAAGGGAAGTATATATCTTTTGTGGATGCGGATGATTATATCATATCGGGCGAGTTTGCAAAATTTTTGAAGGATGTACAACAAGACAGAGACTTTTATATGTATGCATATGAAAGCCGTGAGAAAGATCAGATTAGAAAGATAACGCTACCGGTTGCGCCGGGGATATACGGTCATGATATGGCAGAAAAAATGGGTGACCGTTTATATGACTGCCCTTTTTCTCGCAATTATAAAAGTGATTATTTTGGTGGAAAAGTCTATCAGTATTTGTTTTTGACAGATTTTTTAAAGAAAAACCATATTCTTTTTTTGGAGGATGTCCATTATACGGAAGATACTCTTTTTTGTTTGACATGTTTTAAATATACAAAGAAGTTTGAGGTGAAAGATACCTGCTTGTATGTATATGAAGTTTTGGAGGACAGCGCCAGCCATAGATTTAGGGAGGAATTTTGGGACGAAATGATTATGGCATATGATCGGGCTTGTCTTATCATGAACCGGGAAATTGGACATAGAAATGAATTGTATTTTCATTTTGGAAATTATAATATTCATTGCATTGTAAAGCGGTTCAGTGGTATTTCGGCATATTTTGAATGCCGCAGACGGATAAAGAAAATGGTGTATAATACATTATTTCATACAGCTATACTTCATATGGAATTTACAGACTGGACCCGAAAAGAGAAGATAATGATTTTTTTGTATAGGTACAGACTTGTGCCGTGTATATATTGGCTATATCAATTACGTAATGTGCGGAAGAGGATGCCAGGGGGTTGAAGGGAAGCGTAAAATGTGGAAAAATTTAGAAAAAAGGAAGCATATTATAAAATGTATTTTAATTAGTTCATGTTTTTGGGGAGTTTTCTCACATGGAATGACCTTGTTTAATGAATATTCCTATCATGATGATGCAACTTTATTTTTAATTGGATCTACATACAGTTCTGGAAGATGGATGCTTGGATTTCTTGGAGAATGGATAAATAAGTTAACTGGAAGTACTTACTATAGTACTCCGTTATTTAAAGGGGGCCTCACCATTCTTTTTATTGCGCTGGCATGCATTCTGATTTCTGATTTGCTTGATATAAAAAATATTTTCCTCAATATTGTTTTAAATGGAATTATGATTTCATTTCCAACTATAGCCGGAATCATGGGATATAAATTTACTGCGCCATATTATTTGCTGGGCAGTTTTATTGGTATTTTAGGAGTTTACATTGTTTGCAAGTATTTTAAATGGTATTCATATATAGGGGGTGTGTTTTTAATTGCTGCTTCCATAGGGACGTATCAGGCAAATATTCCCATTTGTATTAGTCTGCTTTTGATTTATATGATTAAGACTATTTCACAAAACAATTATACATGGAAAAGATTTTTGATATTGGCTATATACAATGTCATCATATGTGTCGGATTTATGAGTGTCTATTTTGGAATAAATAAGCTTATGCTTCGGGTAAAACATATAGAACTGACAAGTTACCAAGGAATAAATGATTTTGGAAAAACATCTTTGGAAGGATATTTGGACAGATGCATTATAGCATATAAAGAATTTTTTAATCCTGCAGGTCATGTGTCCCGGAATATGTATCCTTTTTCGTTGGGCATATTTTATAAAGTACTTTTAGGAATTGGGATTTTCATGACCATATATCTGATTTTCAGAAGAACACAAAAAAGTATTACATATGGAATTCAGCTGTTGTTACTGGTACTTTTTCTTCCACTTGCGGTAAATTTTATTTATGTGATGTGTGAGCAGGCTACTGTCCATACCCTGATGATGTATGGAGAAGTTTTTTTCTTTGTGTATTTTATATGGGTGTTGGAACAGCTAAAATTCCCAAATGAAAAAATAAGCCAAGTGGTGACGAAGGGAATGGCAATAATACTTTTGGTAGTAACGGCAATGTACTGTAGATTTGATAATATTTGTTATTTAAAAGCGGAAATCCTCCAGTCCCAGGCAATTAGTTATTATACTACGTTAATAACACGGATAAAAAGTACAGAAGGTTATACAGATGATATGCCGGTTGTCTATATTAATGAAAACAAAAAACAGATCTAACGCTGCCGGATATACCGCAGTTTGATGAAGTTTGCATTTATCCTTATCAATATGCGGAGTTGATCAATAATTACAGATGGAAAACTACGATGAAGATTTGGTGTGGTTTTTTGCCGGTGATGAAAAATGCAGAGGAATATGAGCAATTACCAGAGATTGTTGAAATGCCAAACTATCCGGATGCAGGTTCCATAAAAATAGTGGGAGATGTTCTGGTGGTAAAATTTTGATAAGTTTACTTGAGAAAATAATGGGGCTGGTGAGTTGTATAATGAAAGATGATATTGTAGTTTCAGTGATTGTACCTATATACAATGTAGAAAATGTCCTGCATAAGTGTGTAGAAAGTATTTGCTGTCAAACATATAAAAACCTTGAAATACTTCTTATAGACGATGGCTCCACTGACAAGAGTGCGGCAGTGTGTGATGCATATGCCCGAAAAGATGGGAGAATAACAGTACATCATTTAAAAAATGCAGGTGTGGCACATGCCCGTAACTATGCGCTGGATCATTTTAGTGGGGAGTATTGTGTGTTTGTAGATTCCGATGATTTTGTGGAAGCTACTTATGTTGAAAAACTACTTTATGCGGTACAGTCTGCAGGCTTATTGCTGGGGACTTGTCATAGTGTTGATTATGACTATGCCGAGAATGTTCCAGAATATAATGTCGGGAAAGGGATTATGCAGGTGATAAGTCTGGAGCAGTATAGATATATCAGCAGTTATGTACATGTTGTTTGCTGGGCGGCAATTTATCACAAAAGTCTTGTCAGTGGTATTCGGTTCAGGGCAGATTTGAAAGTGGGAGAAGATACACTGTTTTTTGCCAATGTATTAAAAAAAGCTGGAAAAGTGGTGGATTTGTCAGAGTTTCTATATTTCCATGTCCACTATACTGAATCTTTGTCTCAGGGAGCATATGATAATAAAAAGTACACAGAGGTACTTGCATGGAAGAACGTTTGCGAATTGTTCCAGGATCAGAATAAGGAGTTTTATGATTCTTGCAAAGCGGCTTTAGCAATCAGATGCTATAGGGGAATAAAGAGAGCTTTGATTTCAAATGTATTAGAACAGGATTATTACGATGATATGCTTAAAACAGCAAGACAAAATTGGAGGCATGTTTTCAGACCAGAAATATTATGGAAAGATAAAATATTGTATTTGTGGATATGTGCATTTCCCAAAATGTTTGGAACTTGCTATCGCATTTGGCGGCATGAAAAGTGAGATCATGTTATAGGTGAATTATATGAAAGCAGGAATTATTACTATTTTTGATATTACAAATTATGGGAACCGGTTACAAAATTATGCGGTACAGTATGTTTTGAGACAGCTGGGACTTACTGTAGTGACATATGGTTGTGAACCAGAGATGGTTACCATAAAAAACAGCATAAAGTATTTAATACACAGAGCTACCCGATATAAGCTGGCAGGCAGTGCGTCCTATTGGAAAAAATATAGGAAATTATTGAGTTTTTATTTTTTTAACGAAAAATATATAAAATACAAATACTATAAGACAGTAGACGAGATTGATAAAAGTGCGGATTGTTTTGTGATAGGAAGTGATCAGGTCTGGAACCCCACATGGTTTGATGTGCCAGAATGTAAAAAAGAGGCATTTTTATTATCTTTTATAGAAAAAGAAAAAAAAATTTGTTTTGCCCCCAGTTTTGGGCTGGAGCATTTACCTGAAGTATGGAAACCCTGGTTCACAAAATATCTTAATGATATGGAATATATATCTGTAAGAGAAAATGCAGGTGCAGCAATTGTAAAAGAGTTGACGGGCAAGGAAGCGGAAGTTCTGATTGACCCTACGCTGATGCTTTCGAGGCAGGAATGGCTGAAAGTGGCAAGGCGGCCTAAATACATGAAAGATGGGAGAGCTTATATTTTTGTCTTTTTTATTGGAAAGGTTCCCGAGCAAGCAAAAAAAGATATGGATTTTCTGGTACAAAAACACGATTTGAAAGTAGTAAATATTATGGACTGTACCAGAGAAGAGTATGTGGCAGGTCCGGATGAGTTTGTATATTTGATATCAGAGGCAAAAATAATTTTGACGGATTCTTTTCATGCCAGTGTTTTTTCGTTTATTTTTGATAGGCCATTTTGGATATATGATAGAGTGAATGGTGAAGAGATGAATTCAAGATTAGATACTTTTTTGCAAAAGTTTGATTTAACAAGAAAGAAAAAGACATGTGTGGATGAGGCAGATGATTTTGAGGCAGATTATAAGACCGGAAAGATGCTGCTTTGCCATGAGCAAGAAAAAGTGTATGCATTTCTTCACAAGTCAATGAAAAACATCAGGAAGTAAGGAAACTAACAGGGGTATCGTCCAAAAGGATAGAAACGATGAATGGAAATCAGAGAAAAGTAGGTGTATTACTATCATATATTTCGCAGGGAATCCATATTTTATCTGGTATTCTTTATACTCCCATAATGCTTCGTATGCTGGGACAAAGCGAGTATGGTCTATATACATTGGTGAGCTCAGTTGTGTCATATCTTGGTTTATTAAATTTTGGATTTGCTTCTTCTTATATAAGGTTTTATTCAAGATTAAAAATAAAAAATGAAGAGCGGGAAATAGCAAGACTAAATGGAATGTTTATGACAATATTTCTCTGTATTACGGTAATATGTGTTTTTTGTGGTTTTGTCATGCTGCGAAACATCAAAAGGATTTTTGGTGATGGGCTTACTGAAAAAGAATATGAAACTGCTAAAATTTTGATGTCTATTCTGATTTTGAATTTGGCGCTGGCTTTTCCGGATAGTGTTTTCAGTACTATTACATCAGCACATGAGTGTTTTGTTTTTCAAAGACTGCTTGGGGTTTTACAGAGTCTCCTGAATCCCTTTTTTACATTGCCATTATTATTGCTCGGATTTGGATCTGTTGGAATGGTGACAGTCTCAGCCATTCTGACGGTTGCTAAACTGTCTGTAAATATCTGGTATAGCATTAAAAAATTACATACAAGATTTTTGTTTCATAAATTTCAGTTCAGTCTGCTAAAAGAAATGTGGATATTTACATTTTTTATTTTTCTGAATCAAATTATAGATCAGGTAAACTGGAGTGTTGACAAGTTTCTTTTAGGAAGATTTTCCGGAACTATGGCGGTGGCTGTTTATGGTCTTGGAGCACAAATCAACACAATGTACATTCAATTTTCAACAGCAATTTCAGGCGTTTTTGTACCAAAAGTAAACCGTATCGTTGCAGAAACAAATGATAACCGGGAATTAACATGTTTATTTACAAAAGTGGGACGAGTCCAGTTTATGGTTATGGGATTGATTTTAACTGGTTTTTTCTTTTTTGGACAAATTTTTATGTTTTTTTGGGGTGGGGAGGGATATGGTGAGTCCTATGTTGTGACACTGTTTCTGATTATTCCGGTGACAGTTCCACTGGTGCAGAACATTGGAATTGAAATACAGCGGGCCAAAAATATGCACAAAACCAGGTCTGTAGTTTATTTTTTGATTGCAGTAGCCAATATTTTTGTGAGTATTCCGTTAATTGGGCGATTTGGGCCGGTTGGTGCTGCTATGGGAACTGCACTATCGCTTTTTGGGGGAAATATTGTATTTATGAACTGGTATTATTATCGGTATATAGGATTAGATATGGTTTTCTTCTGGAAGAAAATAGTACGTATTTTTCCAGCACTGGTGGTTCCATGTATTGCAGGCTTTGTAATATGGAAATGGATTGTGATGCAATCTCTGATTAGAATGATTGCCTGGATCTTGATTTATACTGCCATTTACAGTTGTTCCATGTGGCTATTGGGGATGAATAAAGAAGAAAAACATATGATTTCATCATTGATCGAAAAAATTTTCAGAAAGCTGTTTTTTCATAAATAATACTCCGGCAGAGATATTAAATGTATTCGGGAGGAGAAATGTTGGAAATCAAAGATAAAAAGAATTGCTGTGGTTGTGCAGCCTGTGCACAGATATGTCCGAAACGATGTATTTCAATGGAGGCAGATCAGGAAGGGTTTTATTATCCTATTGTAGAAAAAAGAAACTGTATCAATTGCGGGAGATGCAAAGCAGTTTGTCCTTTTTTGAAGAAGGGGGAATGTTTAGAGGTTCTGAATGCCTATGGAGGATATTCCAAAGATGCGGAAGTCCGCGAAACAAGCTCCTCAGGGGGAATTTTTTCACTGTTGGCTTCTTACATGATTCTGTCTGGGGGAGTTGTATTTGGTATATCTATGTCTGATGACTGTAAATCTGCATATTATAGGGAAGTTCAGGATATAAAAGATTTAAAATATCTTCAGGGTTCAAAGTATTTGCAGGCAGAACCTGGCGACACCTATATAAAAGTAAAAAAATATCTTGAGGCAGGAAAAAAAGTTCTTTTTACTGGAACAGTATGCCAGATAAATGGATTAAGACTTTATTTGGGAAAAGCGTATAGCCAGCTTTATTGCATGGATGTTATTTGTCACGGAGTACCATCAGCCAGATTATGGAAAAAATACGTTAATCATATCGAAAAGAAATATAAAGCAAAATTGAGAAATATTAATTTCAGATGCAAAGGGAAAAAATCTGTCAATGTGAAAATGAATAAAGCAGATAATAAATTTCAGTATATTTACATTCCTAAGGATGAAGATCCCTATATGCAGATGTTTTTAAAAAATTACTGTTTAAGACTATCTTGTTATGAGTGTTTTGCAAAAAGTAAGAAGTTGGCTGACATAACGGTTGGTGATTTATGGGGAGCGGAAAAAATAGTCTCAGAGTTGAACGATGGGAAGGGAATGTCATTTATAATTGTGAGAACTCAAAAAGGACAAGAGTTATTTAATGTTATAAAGAAAGATATCATTTTTGAGGAGGTCTCATATCAGGAAGGAGTGCGGTATAATCCTTCTGAATATTCTTCTGTTAGCAGACCTGCACAGAGGTGTACCTTTTTTCTGGATATGGATGTATTGTCTTTCAAGCGGTTGCAAAAGAAATATATTCCTACATCTATAAAAAGAAATATAAAAAAATGGATGAAATCCTTTGTGTTAAGCCGAACGTGCAGCAGTAAAAAAGGAGCAAAAGTGCAGAAAAATGAGGACTATGGGTTGATGTTTACGTTTACCAGGGTAAACAACAAGTAATGATTCAGTGGAAGAAGGTACGGCATATTTATGGAAAAGTGATACTTTGCCGGAAGAGGCTTTGAAAAAATGATATTGCTATCAATTGGATGACACTTGGACAGTTTGGTTGGTAAGTCCGAAAAAAGATTAAGAGAGGGCAGAGCCTGTATTTCAGAGGGCTTTGCCTTATTTTTTGCGCAGGCCCGTACAGAGGAATTATGCTGCAAAAGCGGCGTATGGGCCGCGCGGCGAGTAGTGGAGAGGGACGTTCCCCTACTCGATTCATGATTTCAAATCAATCATGATGTGGATGGCCATTCGGCCCCTTCCTGCCATGAATATGGAATTATTTTATAACAAAGATAGGAGGACTGTACAGAAGATGAAAGAAACAACAATGGTTTTGGAGGAACATACCCGCAGGGCAAAGGCTGTGCTGGAGGAAATGGATACATCCGCGCTGCCGCACGGTGCCTGCGGCGGTCATGATGCTGCATCCTGCCGTACCCTGCGGGATTTATGTCTGAACTGGCTGCAGACCAGACGGGGCATTGTGAAAAGAAGTACTTATTCCGGGTACTGCTATGGCATCCGGATACATATTCTTCCCTATTTGGGAAGTGTGGGACTGGCAGATATGAGCGGCGACATGGTTTTATCCTTTATAGAAAAGATGCAGGAAAAAGGTCTGGCAGATTCCACGGTCCGTTCCACTCTGACTACTTTTAAGACTGTACTGAAGTTTGGGGTTCATCTGAAACTGATCAATAAGGATATTCTTTCCCACTGTTCTGTCAATTGTTCCAGACCCCGGTCCAGAGTGCTTACGGTGCAGGACAGTATGGGAATGAAAGCATATCTGCTGGAACAGAATACCATTTTTGCGGTGGGAATTCTGCTCTGCCGGGGAACAGGAATGCGGATTGGGGAACTGTGCGGCCTGAAATGGGGAGATATTGATTTTTCAGCCAATATCATTACTGTCAGGCGCACCATATCCCGGATCCCCAATCCGGACGCTTCCCTGGGCCAGCCCAGGACAGTGCTGTACATCCGGACACCGAAATCTCATACATCCATGAGGGAAATCCCGATTCCGCGGTATCTGGTGAAGTGTCTGCAGGACATGAGAAAGGAAGAAAGTGAGTTTGTGCTTACCGGGCGTGATTCCTGTACGGAACCGCGCAATGTCCAGAAGCGGTTCAAGACAATTCTGAAGCGCTGCGAGATGCACGACTGTAATTTTCATGCCATGCGTCACGGTTTTGCCACGGCGTGTCTGGAAAAGGGGATAGACTGTAAGACGGTTTCATCCATTCTGGGACACGCTTCCACACGTACCACCATGGACTTTTATGTGCACACTTCCCTGCAGCAGAAGCAGAACTGTATTGATGCCATTCCATAAGGGATTATGGGAACAGCAGCGGCGAATGCGTATACTTTTTATGTATTTTTATTCGTATTTTTATGATCGTATTTTTATGTTTCACAAAATCCTTGACAAATAGGTTTTTCTCGGTTATCATGAAACTTATCTAAAAACTCTAATGGTCAAGATACATTTCAGGCAGATTCTGCCAGAGTTTTCACATGAGCTGGCGGGGAATGTCCGGGAAATGTTCCCCAGATGGCAGTTAAAGAAAGGGGAACAATATATGAGGCCAAAAATGAGATTTGTTTCATGGAAAAGCAGGCATTTCAGACAGCCGTTACGGCATTATTTCAGCAACCGAAAAGTAAAGGACAGATTGTTCTGTTATATTTTTGAACATGACAGGAAAGCGCTGCTGCAGCTTTATAATACCCTGAATCACAGTGATTATCAGGATGAAGAAGCGCTGCAGGTGGTTACGTTGGAAAACGTGGTATATATGTCCATGAATAATGATCTGGCATTTCTGCTGACGGATACCCTGAACCTTTATGAACACCAAAGTACTGTCTGTCCCAATATTCCGCTGCGTTTTCTGCTCTATATTGCGGCAGAGTATGAGAGTCTTGTGGAAAAAGCGGGAGAAAATATATACGGAAGTAAGCTGATACGGCTTCCGGCTCCCCAGTGTGTGGTATTTTATAACGGAAGCGCAAAAATGGATGATGAACAGCTGCTTCGCCTGACGGATGCATTTACGGATCCCCAGGGGACCATGCATCACTCATGCCTTGAACTGACAGTGCGTATGTTAAATATAAACCACGGCCACAATAAAAGAATCATGAAAGACTGCAGAAGACTGGAAGAATATGCTCTTTTTGTCTCAAAGGTGAAAGAATTCTGTCTGGCGGGAGAGTCTGCGGATGATGCGATTGACGGTGCCGTGCTGTACTGCATTGATCACAATATTATGGAGGATATTTTTATGCCGTTTCGGGTGAATGTGAAAAAGTCATTGCTGACAGAATATGACGAGAAAAAAGTTATGAAGATGTTCAAAAAAGAGGCCCAGGAGGAGGGCAGGGCAGAAGGAAGGGCACAAGGAAGAGAGGAAGGAAGAGAGGAAGGAAGAGAGGAAGGAAGAGAGGAGGGCAGGGCAGCAGGCCTTCAGGAGGGGCAGCGTCAGTTGATAGACGCTATGTTAAAAAACGGAGTTTCTGTGGAGGAAGTCTCCAGAATGACGGATTTAACGGTTGAAAAAGTAGTGGAATTACGTACATACCGGCATTAGGCCCACAAGGAAGAGATGCAGCCTGCTATTGCATTTTGCAGACCGGCGTGTTATACTTTTAATCATAGAAAATTCCAAAATATTCCGAAAAAAAAGAAAAACGGAGCTTATAAAAAGGCAGAAAGGAAGTAATCGGGAAAATGAAACAGGGTTTTGATGACATTATGGCAAAGGTCAAGGAATGCGGCAGGAAAACAGTAGCTGTATCTGTGGCGCAGGATTCGGCAGTACTGGAAGCGGTGAAGGAAGCGAAGGAAAGAGGCATTGCCGACGCTATTCTGGTGGGAGACGAAGCAAAGATCAGGGAAGTGGCGGATTCCATAGGCATGGATCTGACAGGTTATGAGATCATTGACGAGCCGGATATGATCGCGGCATCCCTGAAGGCGGTAAAGCTGGCCCATGATGGCAGGGCAGACATGTACATGAAGGGACTGATCGATACCAAGGATTTTCTGAAGAGTGTTCTGGACAAAGAGGTAGGTCTGCGCACCGGGAATCCGCTTTCCCATGTGGGAGTGTTTGAGATTGAGGGGATTGACCGGCTGTTGTTCCTGACCGACGTGGCATTCATGACATATCCTACCCTGGAAGACAAAGTGAATATTATCAAAAATACAGTTCCTGTCTGCAATGCCTGCGGTGTGGACATGCCCAAGATAGCGCCAATGGCGGCAGTGGAAGTGGTCAATCCCAAGATGCCTGCCACTGTGGAGGCGGCTGAACTGACAAAGATGTGTGAAGAAGGCCAGATTCCGGGCTGTATTATCGATGGTCCCCTTTCCCTGGATCTTGCCATTGACCCGGAAGCCGCAAAGCATAAGGGTGCCACCAACAGAAAAATTCAGGGAGATGCGGATGTATTGCTTTTCCCGGACATCCATGCTGGCAATCTGGTGTACAAGGCCATTGTACATATGGTAAAGATGAGAAACGGCGGTATTCTTACCGGCACCAAGGTTCCTGTGATTCTGACCAGCCGTTCCGACAGCTTTGAGACAAAGGTGAATTCCATTGCCCTGGCGGCGGTAGTGTCGGAAGAGCTGAAGAAGAACGCGTAAGGGTGAATTTCGTTCTTATTATATGTCAAGAATAGGAGAAATTAAAATGTCCATAAAAAGTTTAATTATCAATCCGGGTTCTACATCCACCAAGATAGGTGTTTTTGAAGATGAGACTCTTTTGTTTGAAGAGACATTAAGGCATTCTACAGAGGAGATCAGCCAGTTTGCCAGCATTGTGGACCAGAAGGACTTCCGCAAGAAAATAATCACGGATTTGCTGGAATCCAGGGATTTTGACATAAAGAGCCTCAATGTGACAGTGGGACGGGGCGGTATGTTAAAGCCCATTCCGGGCGGCACTTATGCGGTGACGGAGGATCTGCTTGCCGATTTGATGAAAGGTGTCCAGGGGCAGCATGCGTCCAACCTGGGCGGGATTCTGGCAAAGGAAATCGGTGATTCCATAGGGGTGCCGTCATACATTGTGGATCCGGTTGTGGTGGATGAACTGATGCCCATTGCCCGGTATTCCGGTGTTCCGGAACTTCCCAGGGTAAGTATTTTCCACGCGCTGAACCAGAAGGCCGTGGCAAAGCGCTACGCCAGGGAATCCGGCAGACCCTATGAGACCCTGCGGCTGATCGTGGTCCATATGGGAGGCGGTGTCTCCGTAGGCGCCCATGAGAACGGCAAGGTGGTAGATGTATTTAACGCTTTGGATGGGGACGGTGCATTTTCACCGGAGCGCGCGGGAGGTGTTCCCAATGGGGCGTTGGTGAAAATGTGTTTTTCCGGTAAGTATTCCGAAAAGGAAGTGTATGGGAAATTAGTGGGCAAAGGCGGCTTTAATGCATATCTGGGCACCAATGACATGCGCGAGGTGACAAAGCGCGCCAACGAAGGAGACAGCGAGGCAGCAGAGGCCAAGCAGGCATTTTTGCTTCAGGTGGCAAAGGATATCGGTTCCATGGCCTGTGTGCTGAACGGCAAAGTTGACCAGATTATTGTCACGGGCGGTATTGCCTATGGGGCAGATGTGGTAGCGGCACTGAAGGAGAGGGCAGAGTGGATTGCACCGTTTACGGTATATCCCGGTGAAGATGAACTTCTGGCCCTGGCCCAGGGAGCGCTGCGGGTGCTGAACGGCGAGGAAGAACCGAAAGTGTATTAATACGGCGAAAATAAGTGGAACATAAAATAACCCTTCCGCATATCTTGTAAGGAGACGTGCGGAGGGTTTTTTTATGGCTTTGGTAGTGATAGACGCAGGACATGGGGGAAGTAACCCGGGAGCAGTGTATCAGGGACGCCAGGAAAAGGATGATGCCCTGGCCCTTGCCCTGGCAGTAGGGCGGATATTGGAACAAAATGGGGTGGAAGTATATTACACCAGGACGACGGATGTCTATGAATCCCCGGCCCGCAAAGCGGAGGAAGGAAATGCGGTGAACGGAGATTACTTTGTCTCCATACATCGTAATTCCAGTCCGTATCCCAATCAGTATACAGGAGTGGAGACTCTTGTGTATAACCGGTACGGGGAGGCGGCAAGGCTGGCAAACAATATCAATTCCCGGCTGGAACAGATCGGTTTTGAGAATCAGGGCATCAATGAAAGGAAGAATCTTGTAGTGCTGAATAGGACAGAAATGCCTGCCGTGCTGGTGGAAGCAGGATTTATCAACACGGATGCCGATAATCAGCTTCTGGATGAACGGTTTGATGATACGGCCAGGGCCATCGCAGACGGAATCCTGGCTACGGTCTGGAGCGCAGGGTGAGGAAGGTGACCGGACGAAATGCCGCGATGTGCCTGGGAGCACTTGTGGCAGCAGTGCTTGTGGTCCGGGGGATTGCGGCAGATTCCGGGGAGCATTGGGAACAGGCTGAGGAAGGGACTGGATTTGAAAGAGACGGGGAAATAAAGGAGGACTTCTCGGGAACGCTTCTGCTGGCAGGGAGTTCGTCCATGGAAGAACCTGTCAACACAATGGCGGAAAGTTTTATGGAAAAATATCCCGATGTAACCGTGCTTGTCCAGTTTACGGGTTCATCGGCGGGAATTGAGGCAGTGCTTGCAGGCAGTGCGGATATCGGGAATGCTTCCAGATATCTGACGGAGGACGAAATGGCCCAGGGGGCCGTGGAAAACCTGATAGGACTGGATGGGATTGCCATATGTGTGGATGGGGATAATCCGGTTTCAAATCTCACCGGAAAGCAGCTTCAGGATATCTATGCGGGAAAAATCAGAAACTGGTCGGAACTGGGAGGGGAAGACATCCCGGTGGTGGTGCTGGGACGTGAAGCCGGATCCGGCACCAGAAAAGCTTTTGAGGAATATCTGGGGCTGGAGGATGCGTGTACATATGGAAATGAACTGGACAGCGCAGGAGCTGTCCTGGCAAGGATTTCTGCAACACCCGGCGCCATAGGCTATGTGTCATTGGCCGCAGCGGGGAACCGGCATGGCAATGGGGCCAATTTTCCAGAAGAGAAAGGCAGTTCGGGATCTGTGAGAATCCTTTCACTGGATGGAATTTATCCTTCGAGAGAGCAGGTCAGAAAGGGCAGCTATCCCTTGTACCAGCCCTTTCTGATGGTGACAAAAGGGGAGATTTCGGCCGGAAACCGGCTGGTGCAGGCATGGTTTACATATGTGTACAGCGAAGCGGGCCGTGAGGCCCTGGAACATGCAGGCAGCATCGGATACAGGGGAGCGTGAGTCTCAGGGACTTCCGGTACAGTGTGACATTAAGTGGGGATGAGGGTTCTCCGTGGAGGCGTGTCATACAAAAGAGCTTTTTATGCGCAGGCCCATACACAAAGTGCGATTCCCCGCACCTGGAATTATGCCGCGAAAGCGGCGTACGGGCCGCGCGGCGGGTAGTGGAGAAACGTGTTCCCCCACTCGGCTGGGAAATATTGACGGGGTATAAAAATGAGTAAGAGGAAATACCGAAAGCAGGCGGAAGCCGCCGCAAGGGTGATTTTCGGGGTATGTGCTTTTTTTGCGGTTCTGGCAGTCGGAGCAATTTTTCTCTATATGCTTGTGAACGGGATTCCGGCTATCCGGCATCTGGGACTGAAAAATATTCTTTTTGGGACGGTGTGGAAGCCGGTGGCCGAAAACCCGGAATACGGCATTTTATATATCATTCTGACTTCCCTGCTGGGGACAGTACTTGCCGCTTTGGCAGGGGTTCCGATAGGTGTGCTGACCGCCGTGTATCTGGCCGAAGTGGCCGAACCGGGCAGGGCCGTGCTGGTGCGGGATGCGGTGGAAGTACTGGCGGGAATTCCCTCCGTGATTTACGGGCTGCTAGGGGTTTATCTGCTGGGACCTGCCATGTATCGCCTGGAGCGGAAGATCTTTGCAGGCTCCCGGACCCATCAGTTTACGGGCGGTGCAAATCTGCTTTCGGCGGTGCTGGTGCTGGCTGTTATGATACTGCCCACGGTGATACATGTCAGTGAATCTTCTATCCGGGGAGTGCCGCGGGAGATCCGGGAGGCATCGATGGCTCTGGGTGCATCCCGCATACAGACCATTTTCCGGTCTGTGCTGCCATCGGCAAGGCCGGGGATTGTGACGGCGGCGGTGCTGGGGGTGGGCAGGGCGATGGGGGAGGCCATGGCCATAACGCTGGTGTCCGGAGGCTGTGTGAATTTTCCCCTGCCTTTTGGATCGGTCCGTTTTCTCACCACGGCCATTGTCAGTGAAATGGGCTATGCACAGGGGATTCACAGGGAGGTTTTGTTTACCATAGGGCTTGTTTTGTTTGGCTTTATTATGCTGGTAAATGTAGCTGCCAACCATATTCTGAGAGTGGGGGGAGAGGGGCAGGGAGAGTAAAAAGGAGCGGGGATGGATTCTGTTTTATGGTATCGGAAAAAGAGACGGTCGGGAGACTTTATTCTGCTGGCAGCAGTATATGGGGCGGCGTACGCTTCGGTATTTTTGCTTCTGGGGATGCTGGGATATATTTTTTTCAGGGGTTACGGCAGCTTCAGCCTGTCTTTTTTCACCACGGTCACCAGTTCTGTCCGGGAAACCATGGGAATTGCCGGAAATCTGGTGAACACTTTCTATATCATTGTCCTGACGCTGGCCATGGCAGTGCCCCTGGGCGTGGGTGCGGCCCTGTATCTGAATGAATATGCAGGGCAGACAAGGGGCGTGCGCATGATCTGGTTTGCCATCGATATTCTGGCGGGAATTCCCTCCGTGATTTTCGGGCTTTTCGGAATGGTGTTCTTCGGCAATGTTCTGGGGCTTGGATATTCCCTGGCCAACGGCGCATTGACATGCGCGCTGATGGTACTGCCGCTGGTGGTGGGAAATACCAGGACAGCCCTGGAAGCGGTGCCGGACGGGTACCGGCAGGGGGCGCTGGGACTGGGGGCCACAAAGATATATATGATCCGGACCATTTTGCTCCCTGCCGCCGGAAACGGAATTCTGACGGGGGTGATACTGGCCGTGGGCCGTATTGCGGGGGAATCCGCGGCATTGCTGTTTACTGCCGGAAGCGCCCGGTTTTTGTGGAAACAGAAGGCGGGCATCTGGGAAAGCATCGCCGGATTCAGGGATAAGATATTTACCTCCGGGGGAACACTCACGGTGGAATTGTATCTGCAGATGCAGAAAGGGGAATACGGGATGGCTTTTGCCATAGCATGTGTCCTGATGGGAATGATTTTTCTGATGAATTTTTTGCTGAAGCTGGTGTGTGCAAATGGAAAACAGTAAGATCTCAGTCAAAAAACTGAATCTCTTTTATGGTGAAAAGCATGTGCTGAAAAACATTGACATGGAGATCGGAAAAAATGCCGCCACCGTTCTCGTCGGACCCAGCGGCTGCGGGAAATCCAGCTTTCTGAAATGCCTCAACCGCATGAATGATTTTGCGGGACATATGCGTCTGGAAGGACAGGTCCTGCTGGATGGGGAGGATATTTACGATAAAAGGGTGGACTGTACCCTGCTGCGGAAAAGGGTGGGCATGGTATTCCAGCAGCCAAATCCTTTTCCCATGAGCATTTACGACAATGTTGCCTATGGGCCGAAGCTGCACGGAAAAAGAAATCGGCAGGAACTGGACAGAAAAGTGGAGGAGGCCCTGCGGGATGCCGCGATCTTTGAGGAGGTGAAGGACCGGCTGAAAAAAACTGCGCTGGGACTTTCGGGAGGGCAGCAGCAGAGACTGTGCATTGCAAGGGCGCTGGCGGCAGAGCCGGAAGTATTGCTGATGGATGAACCCACATCTGCCCTGGATCCGGTTTCCACATCCCACATAGAGGAACTGGTGAAGAAGCTGAAGAAGCGGTATACCATAATCCTGGTGACGCACAATATGCGGCAGGCTGCCGAAATAGCAGATGATGCGGCGTTTTTTTGGAATGGGGAACTGGCAGAGTCCGGGCCGGGAGACCGCATTTTCCGCAGGCCCGCGGATAGAAGGACGACAGAATATATGATGGGAAACATGGGATATTTCCCGTGACCAAAGTCTGACCCGGAGACAAAAACAGGATCTGCCATCGAAAAAGGGACTGTCACAGTCCCTTTTCACATGGCGGCCAAAGCCCTGGTAACATGTTTATTTGTCACTTTCCCGTTCGGTTTCGGACGGTTCTGCGTCCGGTTCCTCCTGGGAAGCCTCTTCCTCAGGCAGCGTCATCAGCACTTTGACGATGCGGTTCTGCTCAATGCCCTGCACTTTCAGGTGCACACCGTTTTCCAGGGTGACTTCGTCCCCGTCTTCCGGCAGACGGCCCAGTGTTTCAATCATGATACCGCCGATGGAATCATAGTCTTCGCTGTCCAGTCTGGTTCCCAGTTCGTCATTGATGTCATCCAGTTTCATGCTGCCTTCCACCAGATAGGTATTGTCATCCAGCTCCTGAATGTATTCTTCTTCGTCCGCGTCGTACTCATCCCGGATTTCGCCCACGATCTCTTCCAGCAGGTCTTCCAGGGTGATCATGCCCGCGGCGGCGCCGTATTCGTTGAGCACAACGGTGACGCTGGCGGCTTTTTCACGGAGCTCATACAGCAGGTCGGATACTTTCTTAAATTCATATGTAAAATGTACGTCCCGCATAATGGATTTCACGGAGAAATTCTCTTCGTCTTCCGTCAGGATAAAATCCTTGATATTGATCAGGCCGATGATATTGTCAGTGTCATCCTCGTGCACGGGAAAACGGGTGTACATGGATTCCCGGAATGTGGAGAGAACTTCGGCGAATGTGGCATTTACGTCCACGGTCACCATATTGATCCGGGGTACCATGATATCCTTAGCCAGTGCATCGGAAAAATCAAACACATTGTAGATCATTTCCCGTTCCTCGGACTCTATGACACCGTCGGCATGGCTCACTTCCACATAGGTGCGCAGTTCGGCCTCCGTCATGGTGGTGATCTTCTTGCTGGGATCGATGTGCAGAAGCCGCAGGATGCCGTTAGACATTTTGTCCACCACAAAGATGACGGGCGTCATAAGCTGCATTAATCCATAGATAATACCGCCGTAGGCCAGGGTTATTTTTTCCGAGGAAAGCATGGCCCAGGTCTTGGGAATAATTTCGCCGCAGAGCAGAAGGACAAGGGTCAGCACGCCCGTAGCCAGTGCAACGGCGATGCCAAACCGCAGGGCAAGGGTGGTGGTCAGCGCGGATGTGGACAGATTGACGATATTGTTGCCGATCAGCACGGCGCTGAGCATCTTACTGTAATTGCCGAGTATCTTGTTTACTTTTGCCGCACGTTTGTTGCCTTCTTCTTCCAGCGTCTGCATCCGCACACGGTTGACAGTGCTGAAAGCTGTCTCTGCCGAGGAAAAAAATCCTGACAGGATAATGAGAAAAATAAGAACTAAAAATTGTAAACCTTCTGGGACGTCCAAAAAAATTTCACTCCTTTTCTTGTTTGTATTTCGCAGAGATTTCTGCGGTAAACTCTTACTACAGTTCCTAACAGCAAATATACACAATGGAAAAGCAGTTGTCAAGTTTTTGGACTCTTATGCATATGATTTTATAAAAAGTTTATAGACCACTGCTTTTGGGTCGGACAGGGGGAAGATATGGAATATAGGAATGGAAGTCAGAAAAACCAGGGGATGGAGGGAGAGGGAATTCCTTTTGGATTTCTGTTGAAAAGTCTGCTTTTTTCGTACATACTGACGGCGACACTGCTGGCGGTGCTGGCTTTTCTGCTGTATAAGATGGGACTGGACGAGAAGACGGTCTCCATTGCCATTATTGTGATCTATGTGATTGCCACATTTTTCGGAGGCTTTATGACGGGAAAGAAGATGGGAAGCCGGAAGTTTTTCTGGGGACTTGTGATGGGCAGCGCCTATTTTCTGGTACTGGCGGCGGTTTCCCTCTGTGTGGGAAAGGGGAATATCCAGCTGGGCAGCACCTTTTTTACCACACTGGTGATGTGTGCGGGGGGCGGTATGCTGGGCGGCATGCTGAGCTGAAATCATTCCCAAAAATCCTTTTAAAAAGGGGAGTACTATGATATACTATGTCCATATTCATGGCAGGAAGAGGATCAATAACATGACTGGCCTGAAATCATGTTATACTATACTGACCTTATCCAGGGAAAGAAAAGGCCCAATGGCCACGGCACACAGTCTTCTTCTGGCCGGAAAAGAGGAGAATTGGGATGATTCATACAGATAACATGTCCAGTCAGGATGCTGTCAGGGAACAGTACAAAACCACTGATAATCTAAAGCTGCGAAAAAGTTTACATGAAAAATACAGTGTCAATCAGACCGGATTTCAAAAATGGATGTTTGGGCGCTACCCCTTTCGACCGGGGATGAAAATCCTGGAATTGGGAAGCGGAAGAGGGGAGCTGTGGGATTATTATTTTGAAAATGCCACACTGCAGGAATATGAAATGGATATAACGGTATCGGATGTATCGGATGGAATGACAGAACATTTGCGGCAGCGTTTTTCGGGCCGGGAAATGACTGTCAGAAAAATAGATATACTGGATATACCGTTTGGGGAAGAATCCTTTGACCTTGTGATCGCAAATTCCATGTTGTACCATGTGAAGGACATTGATCTGGCACTTTCCGAAGTAAGAAGGGTTTTGAAAAGGGATGGTTTCTTTTACTGCGCCACCCTTGGCGTAAACGGAATGACCCGGTATCTATATCATGCCCTGGATGAGCTGGGGATTCCCGGCTATCATGACCCGGACATATCTTTTACCCTGCAGAACGGCGCGGGTCTGCTGGGTAAACATTTTTCCAGAGTGGAGCGGTCGGACTATGAGGACGCGTTAGAGATTGACGATATCCGGGATTATATGGAGTATATTTATTCCATGGCTTCCATGGAGGGACTGGACCGGAAATATTATGACATATTACAAAATTATTTTAACTCCAAAAAAGTAAACGGATATCTGCATGTGCCCAAAGAATACGGAATGTTTGCGGCCGCCGGCAAGGCGTAGAAGGCAGGGCGGCAAAAAGGAACCGGCGGCAGGAAAACAGTCATGTTTTTAAAAAAAACTCTTTTACAAATAGATATTTTATGATATACTACATAAAGTTTCTTATTATATAGGTAATTTTGTCCTATATGATGAAGCCCGCGGGGAACGCGCAGCGCACTCCCGGGGGAAGAAGAGGGCTGAGGCAGCCCCGCTTCGCGGTATGAAACGGAAGGCCGGAATCCGTAAAAAGGGCTGTGACAGTGAAAATAGGAAAATAAAGGAGGCTATGTGATGAAGCACATTAAGACTTTGACCACCAGGAATTTAAAGGAATCCATGAAGAAGGGCGGCTGTGGTGAGTGCCAGACTTCCTGCCAGTCTGCCTGCAAGACTTCCTGCACCGTAGGCAATCAGAGCTGCGAGCAGGCGAAGTAATTACATAGGTTACATTTACGACCAGGACAAGCAGCGGATTCCTTCGCTGCTTGTACTTTGTTGTATCATAGGAAAGTGCGTCTTGTGATACAAAAACGCTCCCCGGGAGCGCACTGCGGCAGAAAGGAATCCTCAGGCAGTTTTGCGGAGGGACAGGACTGCGGAACATATGTTTAACCGTTTGGAAAGGAACAAAAAAGTGATACACCAGTATAAGAACAATGGGTACAACATCGTGATGGATGTGAACAGCGGTTCCGTTCATGTGGTGGATGATATCGTCTATGATATCATTCCCCTGGTGGAAGCCTTTGTGGAGAAGGGCGAAAAAAATGCAGACGTGATCAGGGCGGCGGTCTGCGGAAATCAGGATTTTCCTTATACAGGGGAAGAACTGGAGGAAGCCCTGGCAGAGGTGCTGGAGCTGGAATCCCAGGGAAGCCTGTTCGCCCCTGACATTTACGAAAATTATGTATATGATTTTAAAAAGAGACAGACTGTGGTAAAGGCGCTGTGCCTTCATATCGCCCATGACTGTAATCTGGCCTGCAGGTACTGCTTTGCGGAAGAGGGGGAATATCACGGAAGGCGTGCCCTGATGTCTTTTGAGGTAGGAAAAAAGGCCCTGGATTTTCTGGTGGCCAGTTCCGGGAACCGGGTGAACCTGGAAGTGGACTTTTTCGGGGGAGAGCCCCTGATGAACTGGCAGGTGGTAAAGGACCTGGTGGCCTACGGCAGAAGCCTGGAGAAGAAGCACAACAAAAAATTCAGGTTTACCCTGACCACCAACGGGGTGCTTCTGGATGATGAAATCCTGGAATTTGCCAACCGGGA
>OFFJ01000177.1_pt1 | contig 53831 bp, 51 predicted proteins | sample 1521261 | NCBI WGS metagenome assembly OFFJ01 (sample SAMEA3504122, study PRJEB24116) | mouse gut metagenome | biome: mouse gut; feature: mouse-associated habitat; material: faeces | place: Denmark | collected 2011 | reverse complement strand
TATAAAGAAAAAAGGTGGTAAATTTACCACCTTTTAATAATTATGTAACACTTGCAGTTAATAAATTTTCTTTATCCACTCACCATTTTCTTTAACAGACATAAACTCATTTAAACTATCGTCATCGAAAACCTTGAACATATCTTCAAAGCCATCCGCCAGCTTATAATTCTTCAAATCTTCTTTTTTAATCCAGAAAACCTTGCCCTCTTCTGAAGAATGGAGTGTTCCGCTGAAATCATTTGTTTTATAAAGCAAAACAATGTATCTTGATGTTTTAGACATTTTCCAGTGCTTTATTCCGCACAGCTTTAGATTTTTTATATCAAGCCCTGTTTCTTCCTTAATTTCACGGATAACGGAATCATTAAAGCTTTCATCATGCTCTATATGACCGCCGGGAAAGGTAACTCCGCCCCAGCTTCTGCCGATTTTATCCTGAACAAGAATATTGCCGTTATTATCATAAATCATACACATATTCGTGAGTTCAACTTTTTCTTTTCCGCTCAATTTCATCACCAAATTAATATTATCATATAAGCAGTTTATTTGCAAACAAATAAAAAAGCCAAATGGCGCAGAAATACAAAATTTCCGCACCACTTGACAGACATTAATTAATGGTGGTTCGATATAATCTTCGACCTCATCTATACCATTCCTCAAATAAATCATATTCAGGCAATCTGCAATCAAAGGCTTTTCTTTTTTTGAAAACTGTTGTATATCTGTTAGCATTTGAATTATCATGCCAAGTGCTTATATTGGTTAAACAAGATTTGATAAACGCTTCCTTATAAACTTTAATACATTCTTGTGTACCATTGAAATTATATCCATGTATAACAACATCTTTTCCTTCGAGAAAACAATTCCTCATTTCAAACACGTCTAATGTATCGTTATTGCAATCCGTAAAATATGTATTGAAGGACGGATCAAGAAGCACCCACTTTTTCTTTTCCCTTAAATACACCTGCACTAACAGATGATTACCATAATCAGCAAATGTCTTATCACCGACAATTGCAATAGGATAGGCTTTAAAACCGCAAGCAAGCAGTATATCAGCTAAAGCTATTGCCTTATCTCTGCAGTTTATTGCATATTTGAATGGCTTTTTGTAAGAAAATTTCAAAATAGAAAGTGTATTGTCAGGTAACAGTTTAAGCTGCATACCATTGTAATAAGTAGTATCTGTAAGCCACTGCATTAATGACAATGCTTTTTCAAAATCAGTTTCACCTTTTATAACATCATCTAAAGAATATTTCTTTTTTAATATATCATATTCATCTAAATAAGAAAACAGATTATCATAATTCGTATTTCTTAATTCCTCTGTGCCGCCTATTGAAAGTGGCGGAATTTTATTTAAATCCTGATTATTCAAAAATGCAATATAATTCTCAAGCTTATTCAGTTTTCTACACCTTATTAACAATTTCAAATTCATAGTTATTGCTCCCTATGTTTTTTATTTTCCGTTTTCTTTAACTGACATAAATTCGTTTAAGCTATCGTCATCAAAGAAATTGCGAAATTTTACCGATGCTGAATTATTGCGGGGTATGTGGTCACTGCCCCTAAAAAAGTTTTATCAATATAATTTTTTGCTATTCAAATATTCATTTTGCCGTTAATTACAATGTTATATACATTTCAAAACCATTCGCTGTATGCATTCTGAAAACAGTTAATTTTTTATTTCTTTTTATCTCCCTTTTTAATTTTCTGAAAAAAGAATAAACGCTTTTTGCAGTTATATATACTTTTGTCTTTTTTAATTTCAAGGAAATTGCAAATGCAGTAAAATAATTAAGCGCAATACAATAAGGCAGGCGGATTTTCATTTTAAATCTGCCGTTTGTCATTGAAATTTTCATATATCCTCTCGCTCTGCATAAACCTTGATATTATCACCGTTTTGAGTAACAATATTTACTATTTCGCCCATAACGCCGCTATCAATAAGTTCAAAAATCATGTCAAAATCTATTTCACTTAAATCAATTCCATCTGCTGATGAATTGTTTATTTTTATACTTCCAAGCAGTCCTTTAACAGATTTAAGCAAAGTGACAGGCAGCCTTACATTGATATTATCACCATTTTGGGTTATAACATTAACCTTAAGAAACATTTTGCCGTTACCTACATTTTTTCTTGAAAAGCTGTCTTTAATTTCTGCATTTTGCTTAGATATTTTATCATCAATAATACTTTCTTTTGCATCAGCTTCATTAAAATCATCTGTGCCCAGAAGCTCATCAACCGATTTACCGTACAGCTTTGCAATTTCAGGCAAAAGCATAATATCAGGGCAGGATAAATCATTTTCCCACTTTGAAACAGCCTGCGGAGAAATACCAAGACGAACAGCTACTTCCTCCTGTGTAAAACCTGAATTTTTTCTCATTGAATTTAATTTTTCGCCAAATGTCATTTTGTGATTTCCTTTCATCAATAAAATAACCGATGCACCGATTTCAATAACAATTTAACACACAAAATCGGTTGATAAAAGCAACTTTAAGTTGAAATTTACGCCTGCAACTATTGGTTGAATTTATCAACCGTCGGTTTAGCTGTGTTCATGCAAAAAGAGCATCTCAGATGAGATGCTTCGAGACTGCTGCCTGTTGTCCTGAATCTTATTTTTTCATACTCAAGTGTCTTAAATGATGAAAGCAAATCAAGAATACAAGATTCATAGCACCTTAAAATTCCTCCGTCATCAAGGCTATACACACCATATGTATGAAAATCTTTTACCCACTTTTTATATAGAGCATATTACTATTGATAAGAAAATCATTTACATATATTATTCCGTTTGGTTTCAGAACTCTTTGTATTTCTGAAATTAAAGATTTTTGAAAATCATCATCAACAATAGCACTTAATTACCAAATAAAATTATCGCATCAAAACTATTTTCATCAAAAGGTAAATCTGTATCATTATGTATAAAATTCAAATTAAGTGCTTTGTTCCATATTCTTTCCTGTAAAAGTAAATTTTCATATCAAAAAACGGCTGTCTTTCGACAGCCGTTAAATATTAACCATTAATCTGCTTTGCGATTTCCTCTGCAAAGTTTTCCTGACGCTTTTCAAGACCTTCGCCTCTTGTCATACGGATAAAGCCTGTAGCCTTAATCTCTGTGCCAAGCTTCTTAGCAGTGTCAGCAATGTAGCCGTTAACTGAGCCCTGGAAAAGATCTGAACGAACGAATTCCTGCTCAACAAGGCAGTTTTCTTTATAATACTTGCCCATTTTACCTGCAGCAATCTTTGCAAGAACTGCTTCAGGCTTAGAAGCCATCTTAGGATCTTCTTTCATCTGTGCAGCAAGAATGCCCTGCTCGTGCTCAACAACCTCTGCAGGAACTGATGCTTCATCAAGATAAGCAGGATTCATTGCAGCAATCTGCATTGCAATGTTCTTGCCCATTTCCTCAAATTCAGGAGCAGTTGCCTTTGTTTCGTCAGCAACATCAAAGCCAATCATAACACCAACTGAGCCGCCGCCGTGAACGTATGTTGAAACAACACCGTCCATTGTTTCAAAACGACGGATTTTCATATTCTCACCGATAGCAAGAATTAAATCGTTAAGAGTTTCGGTTACAGTTCTGCCTGTGCCCATATATTCTGCTTCTGTAAGCTCCTCAACAGTTGTTACGCCTGTTGCGATAACTGTTTTAGCACAATCAGTTACAAAGTTAACAAACTTTTCGTTCTTAGCAACGAAGTCTGTTTCAGAGTTAACCTCAATTACAACGCCCTTCTTAGCAGCAACATCTGCATAAGAGAGAACAACACCCTCTGCAGCAATTCTTGCAGCCTTCTTCTGAGCTGCAGCAAGACCTCTTTCACGAAGGAAGTCGATAGCCTTGTCCATATCGCCGTTTGCTTCTGTAAGAGCTTTTTTACATTCCATCATACCAACGCCGGTCTTCTCACGAAGAGCCTTTACGTCCTGAGCTGTAAATGCCATATTTATTCCTCCATATTCAATATTATAAGTTTAAATTATTATCTGAATTATTCAGCTGCTTCTTCTGTTGCTTCTGCTTCTTCAGCAGTTTCTTCAACAGCAGTATCCTGACCGTCACGGCCTTCGATAACAGCACTTGCAATTGCACCTGCAATAAGTTTTACTGCACGGATTGCATCATCGTTACCGGGGATAACATAATCAATTTCATCAGGATCACAGTTTGTATCAACAATAGCAACGATTGGAAGACCAAGCTTGATTGCTTCTGATACAGCAATTCTTTCCTTGCGAGGGTCTACGATGAACATTGCATCAGGAACCTTCTTCATTTCTGTGATACCGCCAAGATATTTTTCAAGCTTTTCAATTTCAAGCTCAAGGCCTGCAACTTCCTTTTTAGGAAGAAGATCAAATGTGCCGTCCTCCTGCATTTTCTTAAGCTGAGCAAGACGAGCTACACGACCGCGAATTGTTTTGAAGTTTGTGAGCATACCGCCAAGCCAACGTGCATTTACATAAGGCATTGCACAGCGCTCTGCTTCCTCCTTAACTGATTCCTGAGCCTGCTTCTTTGTGCCGACGAAGATGATTGAGCCACCCTCTGCAGCAAGATCACGAACGAACATATAAGCCTCATCAAGCTTCTTAACTGTTTTCTGAAGATCGATGATGTAGATGCCGTTACGCTCTGTGAAGATGTAATCAGCCATTTTAGGGTTCCATCTTCTTGTCTGATGTCCGAAATGAACACCTGCTTCTAAAAGCTGTTTCATTGAAACTACATTTGCCATTTTTATTTCCTCCTTTAGGTTTTTCCTCCACTTCGTTTCATGGCATAATCCCGTATATTTTCACCATGGGATTGATAACGAAATGTGCGTATTCTTGCGAATGCAGAAAGATTTTAACACACACCTGCAAATAAATCAAGCAAAATTTACCTTTTTGTATAAAATTTATATATAAAGGCTTTTAACCTGCTCTCTTGCAAGTAATTCTATACTGTTATCAAGCGGTGCGAGTTCTGCTTTTCCGTATTTTTTTACAAGAGCTTTTCCTATCAGCATATCGGCAAAGCCCGGATTTTTAGGCAGAAGCGGCCCGTGGCAATACGTGCCGAAGGTGTTTTTGTATCTCACGCCCTCTGTTTTATCCTTGCCGTTATTTCCGCAGCCCTTTATTACCTTTCCCAAAGGCTTTAAATTATTGCAAAGATATGTTCTGCCCGAATGATTTTCAAAGCCTATAATCTTCATTTTATCAGCAGTTTTAAAGGCATAATTTCCTATCAGTCTTTTTTCTCCGCCGACGGTGTAAAAATCAAGAATACCCGTAAAATTCATTCTTTCGCCCTTATAGGTTTCATAATACCGCCCTAAAAGCTGAAAACCGCCGCAAATGGCAAGAAGCACTGTTCCGTTTTCAATTTCATTTCTGATTAACACATCTGCCCCGCTTCCTAAATCCTTTAAAATAAGCGACTGTTCAAAATCCTGACCGCCGCCTATAAAAACAATATCATAATCATTATCCCGAAGCAGCTTAGCAGAATCAAGGCGATAAATCCGGCAGTCTATTCCACGCCATTTCATTCTTTTTTCAAGGCACAGAATATTGCCCGAATCACCGTATAAATTCAGCAAATCCGGATAAAGATGAGCAATTTTTAGTTTCATTTCCAGAATTCATCCTTTTTGTATTTTTGAGCAAGATAAGGGCGCAGTGCCATCATTGCAGTATAGGTTGGAATAATCACAGTGTTTTCCTCATCGGCAAGAGTATAGAATTCCTCATAGCTGCCTATAATCTGAGGTGAATAGCCCTCATATTTAAGCCGCAGTGCCATATCCCCGGAACGGATGCCGAAAGCGTAAATATTTTCAACATTTTCACTTATATTAATATCTGCATCCCATATCCAAGAAACATCACAGCCGTCTGCCGCCCTGTCATTCAGCACAAAAATAAGATTTTTTATTTTCAGCGGACGGATATAGTTCATCGTCTGCGTAAAGCCCGCAGGATTTTTAACAAGCAGCATTTTTGTTGTGCCGAAGTTTTCCATTCTGCCGAATGCGCCTCCGAAATTTGCAAGCGAGCTTTCAAGCACATTCATATCAACACCCAGAACAGACATAACCGCCGCCGCACCTATTGAATTATAGATATTATATGCTCCGCCGAGGTTTATTTTAAACACTGCATTTTTACCGTTCAGATTTACAAAAACAGAGGATGAATCTGCATCGGAAGCCAAAATCGCATCCGCACTGAAGGTTGGATTTTCCCTGTGATAACCGCAGTTATCGCAGTAAAAGCTGCCAAGCTGACTATAGGTTTTGTAATGGTATTTATATGGTGATTTGCAGAATATACAGTAATCCGTATCACTTCTGCCGCCCATCTGCAAGGGTATGTTAATACCATATGTGCAGAAGCGGTTTGGCAGCGCCGATAGGCTGTATGTAAGCGGATCATCCGCATTCAGAACAAGTACACAGTTTTTCATATTTTCAGCACCAGTTCTGATTGCCGAAAGCGTTGAGGACACCTCACCGTATCTGTCAAGCTGATCACGGAAAACATTTGTTACAAGCAAAATCTTTGCATCTATATAAAGGCTTACCTTTCTCAGTGCATTTTCATCACATTCTATAAGGGCATATTCCTTTCTGCATTTTCCAAATACAGTTGAATTCATAATAAATGCAGTTGTTATGCCTGTAATAAGATTCGCACCGGAGCGGTTCATAAAATAGCTTTTTCCGCTCTCCTTAAGTCCCTGCTCTATCATTCTGGCAGATGTGGTTTTTCCGTTGGTTCCCGTTACCATAATCACCTTAACACCCTGCGAAAGCTTAAATAAAATATTCTTTTTTATCATAAGTGCAATTTTGCCGGGGAGCGTTGTTGCACCGCTTTTGAAAAAGCGAAGTAATTTTTCAGCTGTTTTAGCAATAATCATAGCAATAATCATACTAAATTATATTGATTATAAAAAAAAATATGATAAAATAGCTGTGGTGATTAAAATGTTGAATAAAATAATTGAAGCTGTAAAAAAAGCAGGCGAAATTTACAAAAGCGCCGCAGGAAATTTAGGCATTGAAAATAAAGGCTCTGCCGTTAATCTTGTTACGGAATATGATAAAAAGATACAGGATTTTCTTTTTGAAGAGCTTTCAAAAATTGTACCCGGCTGCTCTTTCCTTGGCGAAGAGGGCGACGGCAACAAGGAACTTTCAGACGGCTATTGCTTTATTATTGACCCGATTGACGGCACAACAAACTTTATAAAGGGTTTTCAGCACAGTGCCATCTCCGTAGGTCTTGCAAAAGACAAGGAGCTTATTCTTGGTGTTGTTTTAGACCCTGATTTAGATAACATTTACTATGCCGAAAGAGGTAAAGGTGCATACCTTAACAGCAAAAGAATTCACGTTTCTGACTGTGATTTGCAAAACAGCCTTGTGCTTTTCGGCACCTGCCCTTACGAGCACGAGCTTGCCAGGAAAACCTTTGCACTTACCGAGCAGGTATTTTACAACTGCCTTGAGGTAAGGCGCAGCGGCAGTGCTGCACTTGACATCTGCTATGTTGCCGCAGGCAAGGCTGATTTGTATTATGAGCTTATTCTGCGTCCGTGGGATATGGCAGGAGCAACAATGATTCTTAAGGAAGCCGGCGGAATCTGCCGTACACTTGATAAGAAGGAAGTGGACTGTGAGCACATCCAATCGTACGTATGCGGAAGCAATAAAAATATAGAGGAATTTTTCAGAATTGCAGATGAAATATTATAGCTTTAATCAGTATCTGCGCAATACCTTCGGCTGTAAGGTTTACAAAATAAGTATAAATGCAGGCTTCACCTGCCCAAACAGAGACGGAAAAATCGCAACAGGCGGATGTATCTTCTGTTCCAAAGGCGGCAGCGGAGATTTTGCCGAAAGTTCGGAAAAATCAATAACTGAGCAAATTGAAAGCGGCAAACACCGAGTTGAAAAGAAAATAAAAAGCGGAAAGTATATTGCTTATTTTCAGGCATTCACCAACACATATGCCCCTGCCCATGTGCTTGAAAGGAAACTTACAGAAGCAATAAAGCATCCTGATATTGCCGCCCTTTCCATTGCAACAAGACCGGATTGCCTGCCGAATGATGTGATTAATCTTCTTGAAAAGCTGAACAAAATCAAGCCTGTTTTTGTTGAACTCGGCTTGCAGACGATTCACGCAAAAACGGCTGAATACATACGCCGCGGATACACGCTTGATGTTTATGACAACGCAGTAGAACGGCTGAAAAATGCAGGCATTAATGTTGTAACGCACATTATAATAGGACTGCCGAATGAAACTAAGGCAGATATGCTTGAAACTGTTAACTACGTTTGCAAAGCAGGAACTGACGGGATTAAGCTGCAGCTTCTTCACGTGCTGAAAGGAACAGACCTTGAAGCTGAGTACAAGTGCGGAAAATTTGAAGTGCTTGCACTTGATGAATATATTGATATTCTTAAGGCATGCGTTGATATAATTCCGAAAAATGTTGTTATTCACCGCTTAACAGGTGACGGAGCAAAAAAAGATTTGATTGCACCGCTCTGGAGTGCAGACAAGAAAAATGTTTTAAATAAAATAAACAAGGCTTTATGATAAAATTGAAGCGGTCTGAAAAATTTCAGACCGCTTTAATATTAATTACGCATAAAAACCGATTTCGGAAATAACAGGATTACTTCTGCTCTGGCGGATAACAATTCTTGCACCAACGCACCTTTTGCCGCCGAGTGCAACAATCCTGCACGAGCCGATAATTGTTTCTGAAGCCGCTTGTTTATACCTTCCGTTCTTCTTTTTTATGTATATATCAAAGGCTTCAACTCTCTGAGATTTTTGAATATCCTCCTTGATAATAACATATTTAAGCTTTTTCTCACAATCAAAATTGAAATCAAGGCAGCCATTATCCTGATTAAGACAGCCCGGCTGTTCAACAGCAATAGGCTTTGATGTCATCTGTGCAATTCTTCTGCCGAGGGAGGTAAGAGATTTAACATCCCTTTTATGAAGCACACCCTCATCGGTTGGCGGCACATTAAGAAGAAATGTGCAGTTTTTGCCCACTGAATCAAGATACAGCTTAAACAGACGCTTGCCGCTTTTAACGGTAAAATTTTCGTTTTTGGACCAGAACCAGCCTTTACGGATTGAAACATCAACCTCAGCAGGATACCAGCAAAGCTCTTCACTTTCGGCAAGCACCTTCCGGCTGCCCAAATCTTCATCGGTTGACTTCAGATTACGCAGCTTTGCGGTATCTTTCGCCGTATGCTGACTATTCTTGCTTACGGTTTCTGCCATACAAAGCGACTTTGGAACAACTGAAAATTCAGATTTTCTTGTTTTGCCGCCTTCATTGCCTACCCAACGGACATCCGGACCGCAAATTGCTATATTGGCTTTCGGCTGAAGCTCTCTGATCAGCTTATAATACCTTTGCCAGTCATATTCAAAGGAACGTGCGTTTGCACCCTTTGCACCGTCAAACCAAACCTCGTTGATTTCACCGTAATTTGTTAAAAGCTCTGTTAACTGATTGCAGAAATAATCATTATATGCCTCTGTTCCGTAGGTTTCTTCGTGCATATCCCACGGAGAAAGATAAACACCAAAGTAAAGGTTTTCTGCTTTACAGGCATCCGAAACCATTTTAACAATATCGCCTGTAAAGCCTGCGTTTTTCACGGAAAAAGACGTGTAAGCCGATGGCCATAAACAGAAACCATCGTGATGCTTGCAGGTTAAAATAATACCGCTTGCACCTGCTGCTTTGATATGCTTTACCCATTGCTCAGGCTTAATGCTTTTAATTGTAAAATCGGCAGCCTTTTCCGTTCCTTTGCCCCATTCTCTTGCGGTTGCAGTATTCATTCCGAAATGAATAAAGCAGTAAAACGGATTCTGTGCAAGCCTGCATTGATTTTCAGATGGCAAAACAGATATATAACGCTTTACCTCTTCATCTTCAAGCGGGCAGCCATTGTTGTAATTTGTCCAATTCTTCTCAAATTGATTTTCCATTATTTTCTTCCTTTGTTTCTGTGAGAAAGGAAATTATCCCTGTCATTCAAATTCCATACACATTTATAATATTCATACCGAAGATATTCTTTAAGTGTTAATGAAAAGGTCTGCTTTCTGTTTTCGTCAACCTCGTCAAAAACAGGCGTAATCAGCTTGCTGTCAGTTCCGTGATACTCTGCCGCGGAAATAACAACAATATCCTTTTCATACGGAAGTGTAACTGTTTTTTTGCCCTTAACATCTATTTCTGCAATATAGAAATACATACCTCTGGCAACAGCATCATTTCCGTTAACATGGCTGTGCGTTGCTTCAAAGCCGAGCTTTCCCCGTTTCACATATGCCGTATCGCCAAGATCCGGCAGATCCCACGCGGCAAATGCCTGTGAAGCACTTAAAATATTCTTTGAAACTGCCATGCCGTCCACATCAAAGGTAACCTTCCTATCATCATTAAGAGCTGCACAAAGCAGGCACAATTTGTCTGCATTTTCACGAATACGGATTGTCTGACCATTCATAACAAATGCATTTTTATCTGTTTTTGAAATTGCAAAATCAATTCCGTTTACAGTAACATGATCAGGTGTGATTTCACGAGGAATATTATACTCAAAATCAGATTTTTCCGCACCCTGTGCGGTGATTATATTCTTATCAAATTTAACATCTGTAGGAGAGGAAACAGACTTTTTGCCCTTAACAGCACTTTCTTTTAAGGTGATTGCGAAGGTTTTGATTTCATAAGGCTTAAAGCTTGTAACAAGCCTGCCGTTTTCAATAACAGCACTTCTCTTTTCCTCTTCACTTGCAAAAACTTCACGTGCAGCTTCAATACCGCTGCCAAGCTCAAGTGTAAAATGATCTACGCTTTTATTTGAACCCTCATTAAGGCGAACAATAATTTCATCACTGTTCTCTGCCTTTTTGATTGCACGGATAATAACATCATTTGTTGAAACATTGCCGAAGCTGTAATGTGACTTAAGTGCACCGCTGTGCTTTTCGGCAAGGAAAGCAGTCATAGGCTGAACAAACTTTCGTGCCTCAAGCTGAGTAGCTTCACCAACCTGACCGCTGTGGCTGAAGATTGCAAACGAATATCTGTTCAGACCTATATCAAGCATAGACTGCATCGAATCTATTCTGTAATTCTTTTTAGGCGTGTGCAGAACAGTCATTCTGAGTGTGTTATCACTGAACTTATCCCAGCCGTACTTGCATTCGCTGATTACGGAAACACCGAAATCACCGCTTTTATCTGTTATATCAACCCACTTCTGTGCAGGAACTTCAAAAAGCTTTTCATTCATATTCTCACGCTGAATTGCACCGAAGCCCAAATCAAATGTTGCCTTTTCATTTGAGCAGGTAAACGCAAATTTGTTCTTTGCAAGTGTGCAGAGATTCTGCCATTCAATCTCGGAATAAACCTCAACACATTCGCCACCGTCCGTTAATGCAATTATATTTGAAAACTGTGAGCGTTTATTATTATCCTGCTGCACAACCTTAAAGGCAACTCTTGCAGGTCCGTTTTCTTCAACGCTGATTGTTACAAGCTCGGGTATTCTGTCTGCTTCCTTATTTGCCTCTTCATAATTCATTTCCCATGCAGGCCAATCCTTTGAGCCTGTGTAATTATAAAGCCCAAGTACCACAGGCTCTTTCAGGATTTCAAGCTCATCCTGTGTTTTATCAAGAATTGAAGTAATATTTCCCTTTTTATTGAGAGTTACTATGTATTTCTGGTTTTCCATAACATTATCCGAATTTATGGAAATTTCACTTTTAACCTTGCAGGGCTCTGCACTCGGACGTGCATCATAAATACGATAGCCAAGACTGTTAACATCAGCAATGAAAACAATTTCCTTAATTCCGTTTTTGTCTGATTTAATCTGACTTTTAACCTCTTTGCCCGCATCATCATAAATTCTTACATATGGCTGCTTTATATTCTCAAGACGGATTGTAACTGCTCCGTGAATATCTGCCTCTATAGGATTGGATACCATAATCGGCATACCGCTGCAGAAATCTGTTTTCATCAGTGTTGATACAGATGCTGCGGCTGCTTCAAGCTCGCCTGCAAACTGATTGGCAGACATTGCATAATCATTCCAGCTTCTGCGGTAAGCACGCTGAACAGAGGTGCCCGGCATATCATCGTGGAACTGGTGTGCAATAAAACGCTTCCACGAGCGGTTCAGAACATCACTGTTGTAATCAGCAGTACCAAGATAGGAAGCAACAACCGAATTTCTTTCAGCTATATCTGCAAGTTCCTCACAGCGTCTGTTCCAGCGTTTGCCGACTGCACGTGAAGTGTACCCTCCGACACCGTGATTCTGCATAACAAGCTCTGTTTTCCATTCAGGAAGCTTAGCCCTCTGTTCATCTGTTAATTTATTATCTATATCGTGGTAAATTTCATCGGCAGTTGCCACATAAACCTCAATATCCTCCGTATCGTTTTTCTTAACCTCACCCTCAACATAGGCAATTGATTTCTCTTTAGGTGCACCGCCCCTGTCACCTATGCCGTGGAACATATATGTCCAGTCAAGGTCATACTTTTCATTTTCCTTAAGCTTGTTCTGAACCAAATCCCAATCACGAAGCTTTGTTAAAGTAAAATAATAGTCGTGCGGATTAACACTTGCATAGATGTGCTCACCGTCAACACCGTACCACTTGCCTATATCAAACGGCGTTCCGTATGCAGAACCCCATGCGAGCTTCTGTGTTGTAAAGCCTTTCAGATTTGCGTGCTTTGCGATTGACGGAAGTGCCCATCCGAAGCCGAAGCAGTCGGGCAGATAAATATCCACACTTCTTTTGCCGAAGGTTTTATCAAAATAAGAATTACCTATAAGAATATTTCTGAAAAGTGCTTCCGGAGAAGGAATATTGGTATCTCCGTTTTCAAAAGCAGAACCGCATATATTCCATTTGCCTTCTTTAACATATTCCTTCACCTTTTCAAAAAGCTCAGGATAATATTCCTCCATAAGCTCATAGCGGTAGCTGCCCTCAAAATTGAATTTGTAGGTTGGATACTTCTGAAACATCTTAAAATTATCAACAAGTGTATTGTAAATATATTTTGAAACGGTTGTTTCAAAATCCCAGCTCCAGATTGTATCCAGATGCGCCGTTGCAACAGTATAAATCTTTTTCTTACCCATAATGAATTCCCCTTTTCTTTATTTCCAGTCCGAACTGTAAGCCTTATTGTGTTCAATAAATTCATCAACAAGCTCTTTTGCAAGTGAATAGGAATTTACAAGCGGGTGCAGTGTAAGCGCCTGAACTGCCGCAGCCCTATCCTTTTCCCTGATAGCCTTTGATGATAAGCGTTCATAAATTTTAACGCGTCTTATCATTTCAAGATTCTGCTCGTCAACATCACCTATATAATGAGGTGTGCAGCCATCTGCATTAACATCACAGGTGATTTCAACAACATCATCATCACGAAGTCCGTTTATTGAGCCGTTGTTCGGAATACACATAATCATTGTGCCTGTTGTACCGCTCTGCGCAGTTTCTATAAATTTAAGAGCAACACCTGCGTAGCCGCCGTCATCCTCCTCATACATATCAAATTTCCACGGAGCCGTACGCTTAACACCTGTTTCACTTGCCATATAGCTGCCCTCACGCATACCATACCATCTTTCAAACACTTTAAGGCAGCCCTCAAAATCATTTTCAATATCCATTGCGGATAATTCAGCGGTCATATGCTTATTAATGTCGCGAATCTGTTCGCCCCTCGTCTGCTCCGCCTTTAAAATATTTTCAACTGCCTGCTCTCTGTAATAGAAATAATAGAGATATTCGTTTAAAACACTCTTTCTGTCCCTGAGAAGCTCCTTGCTGAAATAACGCATATCTGTTTTTATATAAGCATCATCATTTTCAATAAGCTCATTCATAATTTCTTTGCCGTTAAGAATGATACTTTTAAAATAGGACAGATGATTAAGCCCGTAAACTTCTCCGCTGATATTATCAGGTGATTCATTATAAAGAAGAGCAAAGGAACGAAGCATACCTGACGGTGCATCACATATTCCATAGGTAAAATCATAGCCCATATCTCTTAAAGTCTGTGAAACTACACCTGCGGGATTTGTAAAGTTAAACACCTTTACATTTCTTTTGGAATACTTTTTTATAAGCTCACAGTATTCTGCAAGAGCAGGCACACTGCGCATAGCAAAGGAAAAACCTGCCGCACCTGTTGTTTCCTGACCAAGAACTCCTTTTCCGAGTGCAATACGTTCATCCTTTGCACGCATATCATCCTCACCGACACGAATTGTGGTTATAACATAATCGGCATCCCTTACAGCATCAACAGCATCGGTTGTTAATGTAAATTTGAGTGCAGGGCAGAGCAAGCTTGCAACGTGCGCTGCCATACCGCCGTATATTTTCAGCTTCTTCTCATTATTGTCCATAAAGCAGAGCTCATCAATATGAAGCCTTTCAGCCTTTTGGGCAATACTTTTTGCCAGAAACATTGAGCGGACTCCCCCGCCGCCTATAACGGCAATCTTCATAAAATCACCTCATCAGTTAAATATCTTTCATCATTCAGTATAATGCTTTTTTCTTATTATGAAAAGACATTTATCCGACAAAAAAGCATTTTTAATGTCGTTTAATATAAATTTAATGCTTGATTATATATATAATTGATGTTAAAATAATTTTGAGTTAATAAAAATGGTGATTTTATGGCAATAACCTTTCATTTCAATGGAAATAAAATACAGATATTTAAAGTTTTCTCCGACACACTGACAGAAATTGTACCTATGCATTCGCACCCTAAAAACGGATATGAGCTTCATTTAATAGATGACGGCAAGGGTATTCTTGAAACAGCAGATAAAAAATACAATTTAGTTAAAAATACCTTTTATATTACAGGACCGAATACACTGCACAAGCAGACGCCCGATACAGAAAATCCTATGCACGAAATATGTATTTATCTGAAAATCCCTAATTCTAAAAATACAGACAGAGCTGTTGAATTATTCACTTCAAAAGCCTTCTGGATAGGAAAAAGCAATGCCGCTGTACGCCATATCTTTAAAACTATGGTTGAGGAAAATGAAAGTAACGGACTTCTGAAGGAGAGTATTCTCTCCTCCCTTACAATAAGACTGATTGTTGAAATAACACGTTTATATTTTCCTGATGAAACAAGCTCCGCAAGCTCACTGTCGGACGGAGACTTGAACGAAAGCCGTTCGTGGATACTCGATCAGCTTCTGCTGGAAGATTGCAGCAATGTTACGCTTGATGATTTTGCAAAAAATATGGGTGTAAGCCCCCGTCAGGCCGAACGCATAATAAAGGATTACTACGGCTCGTCCTTTAAAAAGCTGCGATATGAAGCTAAAATGGCAATGGCAGCAACAATGCTTGAACAGGAAAATATATCTGCCCAAGAATGTGCCGTGCGGTGCGGCTATACATCTGCATCCGCATTCATTACTGCCTTTAAGCACAAATATAATGAAACCCCTAAGGCATACAGAGAACATCTAAAAATATAAGACTGCATAAAAAAGGGAGAGCGTGTACGCTCTCCCTTTACATTTTTACATAGTAACTATATTCACAAGCTTACCGGGTACATATATTTCCTTTTTGATTGTTTTGCCTTCAATTGCAGCGGCAATCTTTTCGTCTGCCTTTGCAAGTGCAAGCACCTCATCTTTAGGCATATCAACAGGAATGGTCATTCTTGAACGTACCTTACCCATAATCTGAAGTACAATTTCAACACTGTTTTCAACAGTTTTAGCTTCATCATATTCAGGCCACTGTGCTTCGTTTGCCATTCCGCCGAAGCCCATTACATCCCACATTTCCTCTGTAACGTGAGGTGCAAACGGATTAAGCAGAATTGTAAGTGTTTTAAGCTCTGCCTTTGTAATGCTGCCCTTTTCATAAATCTTATTAATAAGCGCCATCATTGCGGCAATAGCAGTATTGCATTTAAGATTATCAATATCTTCTGTTACCTTTTTAATTGTTTTATGCATAAATGCTTCAAGCTCTTCACTGTAAGCGTCACCGTCAACAGCAATTTCCTGCAAATTCCAGAAACGCTCAATAAAACGCTTGCAGCCCTTGATTGAATCTGAATTCCACGGAGCAGCCTTTTCAAAGTCACCTATGAACATCTCATAAAGACGCATTGTATCAGCACCATACTGATCAACAATTTCATCAGGGTTAACAACATTTCCGCGTGACTTACTCATTTTTTCGCCGTTTTCACCGAGAATCATACCGTGTGAGGTACGCTTCTGATACGGCTCTTTAGTCGGAACAACACCAATGTCATAAAGGAATTTATGCCAGAAACGGCTGTAAAGCAGGTGAAGCGTTGTATGCTCCATACCGCCGTTGTACCAATCAATAGGTGACCAGTATTCAAGAGCCTCCTTTGATGCAAGAGCATTATTATTATGAGGATCCATATAACGCAGGAAATACCATGATGAGCCTGCCCACTGAGGCATTGTATCTGTTTCTCTTTTCGCATCTCCGCCGCAGCACGGGCATTTGGTATTCACCCAATCGGTTATTTTAGCAAGAGGCGATTCGCCTGTATCTGTAGGCTCATATGATTCAACATCGGGAAGCTCAAGAGGCAGCTGATTCTCAGGAACTGCAACATAGCCGCACTTATCGCAATGAACAATCGGAATCGGCTCGCCCCAATATCTCTGACGGCTGAATACCCAGTCACGAAGCTTAAAGTTAACCTTTTCCTTACCCTTACCCTCTTTTGTAAGCCATTCAATCATAGCTTTTTTAGCATCTTCAACAGAAAGTCCGTTAAGGAAGCCGCTGTTTACAAGAGTACCTGTTGCACAGTCTGTAAAGGCTTCTGCCTGTACATCATCTCCGCCGGCAACAACCTCAATAATAGGAAGATTGAATTTCTTTGCAAACTCCCAGTCACGTGTATCGTGAGCAGGAACTGCCATAATTGCACCTGTGCCGTATGAGGTTAATACATAGTCTGAAATGAAAATCGGAATTTCAGTATCATTAACAGGGTTAATGCCCATAACACCGTTAAGCATAACACCTGTTTTATCCTTATTAAGTTCTGTACGCTCAAAATCACTCTTATGAGCCGCTTCGTTCTGATATGCACGCACCTCATCAATATTTGAGATATTTTCTGCCCATTTCTCAATAAGCGGGTGCTCAGGTGAAATAACCATATATGTAGCACCGAAAAGAGTGTCACATCTTGTGGTATAAACAGTTAAGGTATCACCAAGAGTTGTCTTGAAATCAACCTCTGCGCCTGTGCTTCTGCCTATCCAGTTTCTCTGCTGCACCTTAACTCGGTCGATAAAATCAACATCATCAAGGTCTGCAGCAAGACGGTCTGCATATTCAGTGATTTTAAGCATCCACTGGCTTTGATTTTTACGGATAACCTCTGAGCCGCAGCGTTCGCAGACACCATTTACAACCTCTTCATTTGCAAGCACGCATTTGCAGGAGGTACACCAGTTTACTGCCATTTCCTTTTTATAAGCAAGACCCTTTTTGAAAAGCTGAAGGAAAATCCACTGAGTCCACTTATAGTAAGACGGATCCGTTGTGTTAATTTCCCTTGTCCAGTCAAATGAAAAGCCGAGTGACTGAAGCTGCTGCTTAAAATGAGCAACATTATTCTTTGTTACCTCTGCAGGGTGAATATGGTTTTTAATTGCAAAGTTTTCGGTAGGCAAACCAAAAGCATCCCAGCCCATGGGATAAAGAACATTATAGCCCTGAAGCCTTTTCTTTCTTGCAACTATATCCAGTGCGGTGTATGAACGCGGGTGACCAACGTGCAGACCCTGACCGCTTGGATAAGGAAATTCTACAAGGCAGTAGAATTTCGGGAGTGAATAATCTTCCTTGGCAGCAAAGGTATTCTGACGGTACCATATATCCTGCCATTTCTTTTCAATCTTTTTAAAATTGTATTCCATATGTTAATCCTCCAAAAGTTCTTCCGTGTTCACTATATCTCCGTCCTCCCAAAGATGCTCAAGTTTAAAATACTGCCTTTGCTCTTTATAGAAAACGTGAATGACTACTGTAGAAAAATCAAGGCAGATCCAGCCTGACTGCTGCCCCTCTATGTGATGCGGCTCTTCCCCTGCTTCTTTAAGCTTAAATTCAATTTCATCGGCAAGTGCTTTAACCTGTGTTGAGGAATCACCTGTTACAAGCACAAAGTAATCTGCCAAAACAGAAATATCTCTTATACCTATAACCTGTATATCCTGCCCCTTCTTACTGTCTGCCGCTTTAACGGCAATTTTTGCAATATCAAGTGAATTCATATATCTATTCCTTTTCCATAAAATTTTCCAATATCGAATTATAGCATTCAAGTGTATCAGGATGAATAAGCATTGCTTTTGAAGCCAAATCATTTATTGTATATTTCAGCGAATAAAGCATTGCTTCCTCAAGACTGTTGTGTGCCTTTTCACGCATAATTTCAACATCCGGATAGCTTCTTTCCGCTGAAATGAAGTCTGCCGTATAAACAATCTTTTGCAAAAGCGTCATATCCCTTTTGCCTGTTGTGTGATACCTGATTGCACTTAAAATTTCTTCATCACCAATACCAAGCTCAATACGGCAGTATGCTGCACCTGACATCTGATGTACAACCTGACTCTTTGAGCGTTCAAGTACAGTCATTATCTCGTTGTTCCGGGATATATATTCATACTGAATATCAAGGCTTTCTTCCTTCATTATATCGTGCAGAATACCTGCTGTATATGCTTTTTCCTCATCAGCGCCGTATTTTTTTGCAAGCTCAGCCGCCGCGTTTGCAACATTCATTGAATGAACAAAACGAGCTTCGGATAAACGCCGCCTAATTATATTTATAAATTCATCATTACTATACAATGTAAAGTTCCTTATCTTTTATATATTCATAAACCTTTTCAGGCACCAGCTGTGAAATATTTTCATACGCCTTTAGCTTTTCCCTTATTTGACTGCTTGAAACAATTACAGGTCTGAAATCGGCAAGAAAATAATTGCATTTATCTCCAAGCAGAACTTTCGCATAAGCCTTTATGGCATCACGCATATTCTCTTCCCTTGCCGCAGTACAGAGAACAACCTCTTTCAGCAGATCCTCATACCTGTACCATTTATCAAAGCTCAAAAACTGATCTGCACCTATTATAAGAAAAATCTCTGCATCGGCATATGTTTTTCTTATTTCCTTTATTGTTTCATAGGTGTAGCTTTTTTCTTTTCTTTTGAATTCAATGTCGGAAACTTCAATCTTATCCACCCCGTCAAATGCAAGTGAAAGCATATCAAGCCTGCTTTTACTGTCTGCCAGACCTGTGGCATCCCTATGCGGAGGATTGGCAGTTGGTATAATAAGCAGCTTATCAAGGTTAAGGCTGTTTAAATAGCTTTTTGCAAGATTGATATGGCCGTTATGAACAGGATTAAAGGCTCCGCCGAAGATGCCAAGCCTCAACGCCTGCCACCTCTGTCTGCCTTATTATATTTTGCCCATGGGTGTGCTTCCTCATATTCCTTCTGACGCTGACGAAGTCCCTTGATTTTAACCTTTTTCTTAGTTACTTTTTTGCCGGAGGCTTTTAAGCGTGCTTCCTTTTTTGCGTTGACCTTTTCCTTATCGATCTTTCTGTAAATAACAATAACGCCGCCAATAACCTGAATAACCTCTGCATTAAGTGATTCTGCAAGCTTATCTGCAAATTCTCTCGGACTTTCAGGAGCAGTTTCAAGATGCACACGTATTTTTAAAAGTTCACGCACATCAAGTGCATCATCAATCTGTGCTGTCAGATTATCTGACACGCCGTCCTTACCAATCTGAAAAATCGGTTCAAGCGGATTTGCCTTTGCACGAAGTGCCGCTCTTTCTTTTGATGTCATATGTTTTTCTCCAATTCCTTAGTTAAAGCCCTTAAGGCATTACCTCTGTGACTTATTTTATCCTTTTCCTCCGCAGTGTATCTCCCGAAAGCCTTGCCGTTGATTATAAACAACGGATCATAGCCAAAGCCCTCGCTGCCGTCTCTTTCAAAACCGATATAGCCGTGGCATTCACCGCGAACTGTAATTTCTCTGCCGTCAGGAAAAACACAGCAAATAGCACAAACATAATATGCCGTTCTCTGCTCCACAGGAACACCGCTGAGCTTTTCAAGCAGCAAATCATTGTTTCTTTCATCATTGCCGTGACCGCCGGAAAATCTTGCCGAATATATACCCGGCGCACCGTCAAGGTAATCAACGCAAAGTCCGCTGTCATCAGCAATTGAAGGCATTTTTGTTACCTCACAGGCTGAAACTGCCTTGATTTTAGCATTTTCTTCAAAGGTGGTTCCGTTTTCCTCTACATCGGGAATTTCTATTCCGAGCATTTTGGACGTTACAACATTAATTCCGAGAGGTGATAATATTCTTTGCATTTCTGCAAGCTTTTTCATATTGTTTGTAGCTAAAATAAAATCCATAGTATTAGTCCTCATTATCAAAAAGTCCTGCGGCAAAGGCATCTGCATCAAACGGCTGCAAATCATCAATCTGCTCACCTACACCGACAAATTTAACAGGCACATCAAGCTCATTATTGATTGCAAGCACAACACCGCCTCTTGCAGTGCCGTCAAGCTTAGTTAAAATAATGCCCGTAATCCCTGCTGCTTCTTTGAAATCCTTTGCCTGATTTACTGCATTCTGCCCTGTTGTTGCATCAAGAACCAGCAAAACCTCTTTAGATGCATCGGGCAGCTCACGATTAATTACACGGCTGATTTTATTAAGCTCATCCATAAGATTTTTCTTATTATGAAGTCTTCCTGCAGTATCAATAATGATAACATCCGCATTTCTTGCCTTGCCTGCCTGAATGGTATCAAACACAACAGATGCCGGATCCGAGCCCTCGGCGGACTTAATCAGGTCTACCTCTGCTCGGTCTGCCCATACCTGAAGCTGCTCAATGGCAGCAGCACGGAAGGTATCCGCAGCACCGAGAATAACACTTCTGCCCTGTTCCTTTAATCGAAGCGAGAGTTTGCCTATTGTTGTTGTTTTTCCAACACCATTAACACCTATAACAAGAATAACAGACGGCTTTGTGCGAAGCTTTAAATAGCTTCCGCCCCATACAATACCCGAAACAATATCCTTAAGTGTTTCACGAACCTGCTTAACATCTTTAATTCTGTCATTCTCAATTTTTTCTTTAAGGCTTTTTATTACCTTTTCGGCAGTCGGAAAACCGACATCACCCATAATTAAGATTTCTTCAAGCTCTTCAAAAAGCTCATCCGTAATTTCATCGTAAGATTCCATTACATCTTCAATCTGTGCGGTAAGCCCCTCTTCACGTGTTTTTCTTAAACCTTTTCTGAATTTATCAAATAATCCCATAATTTCTCCTAAAATGAATTATGTAATATCTTATTCAAGACCCATCTGCGCTGCAAGCTCTGCACTCTGCAGCTCAAGCAGCTTTGAAACACCCTTTTCCTGCATTGTAACACCATAAAGAACATCCGCTTCTTCCATAGTGCCGCGGCGGTGGGTGATTGAAATGAACTGTGTGTGATCTGTCATCTTACGCATATACTTAGCAAAACGAACAACGTTTACATCATCAAGTGCAGCCTCAACCTCATCGTAAATACAGAAAGGTGCAGGCGTAACCTTAAGCACACTGAACAAAAGAGCCATAGCTGCAAGTGATTTTTCTCCGCCCGAAAACAGATTGATATTCTGAACCGATTTTCCGGGTGGCTGAATTTTGATTTCTATAGGGCTTTCAAGACAGTTTTCTGGATTTTCAAGCACAATCTCACCATTGCCTCCGCCAAAGAAATCAGAAAATGAAACCTTGAATTCCTCGTTTATTTTATTGAACTGAGTAAGGAATTTTTCGCTCATTGAAACAGTTAAATCATCAATAATTCTGCCAAGCTCTGCTTTGGATTTCTCAATATCGTCTATCTGCTCTTTAAGGAATTCATATCTCTCCGAAACCTCTTTGTATTCCTCAATAGCACCAACATTTATTGAACCGAGCTTCTTAATTGATATCTTAATTTCATTAAGACGTCTTTTAGCGGCAGTCATATCTTCAATAACAATATTAAGATTTTCAGCTTCACGCTTTGTTAATTCATACTGCTCAAACAGCATATCATTCAGCTCATCATATTCCTTGCGCATTGCAATTTTGCGCTCATCAAGGCGAACGATTTCACTTGAAATGCCTTCACGCTCCTGAATTTTATTGCGTTCCAGCAAACGAAGCTCTCCGGAGCGTTTTTCAAGCTCGTTTCTGGCTTCAATTCTATCTGAAACATCTTCATTTGAGCTGGTTGCCTTTTTGCGGTATTCCTCAGCCTGCGCCTTAATATCATTAACCGTTTTTATAAGATTTTCGTTTTTGCTTTCAATATCTGCTATTTCTTCTTCAATAGACTTAACTCTGTCACTCTGGGTAGATTTACGGAGTTTAAGCTCTTCAACCGCAAGCTTGGCAGCTTCAACATCTCTTTCAAGAGAAACAATTGAAAGTTTGATTTCTTCTGTTCTCTGGCGGAGATTTTCTCTTTTTTCCGCAACACCCTCGGCATTATTTGAAACAGATGAAAGTTCTTCTTCCGCAGCATCTATTTCAGACTGAACAGTACTGATTTCTTTTTCTCCGTCTGCAAGCTCCTTTAAGAGAGTTTCAATTCTTCCCTTTGCACCGTTCTTTTCACTTACAAGCAAATTTTTCTGATTTTCAAGAGAAGTGATTTTATCTGAAATCAGCTTGTCCTCGCCCTCTGCACGGATAACATCCTCTTTTGCTGTCTGCAGGTCTGCCTCTGCCGCCTGCATTTCTGCTGCTGCACGGTTCGCTTCTTCCATAGCAGTTTTAAACTGTGCAGAAAGCTCCTGAACCTCCTTTGAAAGCACTTTTGCTTCCTCATTAAGTTCTTCAATCATATTGGCACGGGATAAAATACCTGCACCCTTTGCAGCACTGCCACCCGTCATTGAGCCGCCGGGATTGATTACCTGACCGTCAAGCGTAACAATTTTAAATCTGTTGCCGTATCTTTTTGCAATTCCGATTGCACAGTCCATATCCTCAACCACAACAACACGTGAAAGAAGATTACTGATGATTTCCTTATATCGGTTATCACAGCTTACAAGATCCGCCGCAATGGCAACAAAGCCGAAATTATCATCAAGTCCGTTTTCATCAAGCCTTCTGCCTTTGATATTTGAAATCGGAAGAAATGTTGCTCTGCCGATATGATTATTTTTAAGATAATAAATTGCTCTTTTTGCATCAGCCTCAGTTGCAGTAATAATATTCTGCATTGCCGCACCGAGTGCAACCTCCACTGCTGTTGAATATTCATTTTCAACCTGAATAAGCTGAGATAACGGACCATGAATACCGCCAAGCATTTTTGCATCAGACTGACGCATAACCGCTTTAACGGCTCCGGAATAGCCCTCCATATTCTTTTCGAGATCAGAAAGCATTCTTGCCTTTGACTGCTTTTCTGCAAGGCTTCTGTTTGCCTTTTCAAGACTATCCTTTACTTTATTTGCCTTTTCGGTTTTGTTTTTTACTTTAAGCTGATAGCCGCCCATTGAATTATTATTCTCTTCAATGCGTTCATTTAAGAATTTAAGGTTTTCATCACTTTCATCCTTGCGTGATTTTTCAATATCAAGTTCCTTATCAATTGCACTGATGTTTTCATCAACTGTTCCGCTGCGTGCCTCTATTTCCTCAATACTTGATTTTGCACTTGAGCATTTAACATGACAATCCGTAAGCTTAAAGGTTAAGGCTGTTATTTTCTGATTAAGCTCAACGGTGATTTTTGAAAATTCTTCATTTGATGAGGCAAGGGCTTCCATTTCATTTGTTACCGAAACAAGCTCTTCCTTTTTCTGAACAGCCTGCAACGCACTGTTTTCAATAAATGCTTCACGCTCTTCAATCTGTGAATCTATTGAAAGATTACCCTCGTCGGCAAGCGAAATATCACTTTTAAGACGCTCTATCGTTTCGTTATTATGATTAAGCGTTGCTTCAAGAACAGAGGCTTCACCGTCCTTACGAAGAGCTTCCTCCTCATAAGCGGCACCGTTTACTCTGACCTCTTCAATTTCAGTGTTGATTTTTGCAACACCTTCAAGCACCTGCTCTATTTCCGTTTCAATAGCCGCAAGGTCTTTTTCACAGATTTCATAAGAAGCGTTTGCCGCATCTATTTTATGCTCCTGTTCACGCAGGTCATTTGTGAATTTATTGATTTTACTGAGCCATACACCAATTTCAAGCGTTTTCTTTTCTCCCGAAAGCTCAAGGAATTTAGCTGCCTTTTCACTCTGCTCCTTAAGAGGACCCACACGCCCCTCAAGTTCACCGAGAATATCAAGAAGACGAACCAGATTTTCCTGTGCCTGATCAAGTCTGCGCTGTGCATCTGTTCTTTTATGACGGAAGCGTGAAATTCCTGCTGCTTCCTCAAAAAGCTCTCGCCTGTCCTCATTTTTAGCGGAAATAATAGAATCAATCTTGCCCTGTCCAACCATTGAATAGCCGTCTGCACCAAGACCTGTATCCATAAAAAGCTCGTGAATATCACGGCGCCTTACATTTTCGCCGTCTATTTTATATTCACTTTCACCGCTTCTGTAATAGCGGCGCATAACCGTTACGATTTCGCCCTTATCTTTAAGTGTGCCGTCACTGTTATCAAGTGTAAGCTGAACCTGTGCAAAGCCGATAGCCTTTCTTGATGACGTACCGCCGAAAATAACATCCTCCATTTTGGAACCGCGAAGTGATTTAGTGGAGGTTTCACCAAGCACCCAGCGAACCGCATCTGAAATATTACTTTTTCCTGAGCCGTTAGGACCGACAATAGCCGTTATTCCCTTTCCGAAATTAAGCTCTGTTTTATCAGGGAAAGATTTAAAGCCCTGCATTTCAAGTGTTCTTAATACCATTCTTCAACCTCAATTCATTCGCTTTAAGCGAATTATCGAATATAATTTCTATCTTATAACCGGCATTATGAAGTGCCGAAATATTTGCCTTTTTATTACCCTTCAGCTTTGAAATTGTGTTTTCACTAACATAAACCGTATATTCGCCAACGGGATTTTTAAGAATTCTGTTCAGTAAAATTTTGGAATGTACCATTTCACCAAGAGATTCGTGATAACCGCCGCCAAGCATATTATCCTTAATATCCCTGCTTGCGTGAAGCCCAAGGCGAATGATTTTTATATTGTTTTTCTCAAATAATGTAACCAGCCGAGCACACAGATTAACTGTATCCTCAAGCGGTGCAGGGGAATACTTTCCCTCCTCAAGAAGCCGTGCAAGATATGTATTTTTCAAAGTAACCGTCGGATAAATTCTTACGGTTTTCGGATTCAGCTTAATGAGCTCCCGAGCTGTTTTCATATCAATATCCGGTGATGATAAATATAAATCCGTCATCATCTGAAGCCCAAGCTCAAAACCGAATTCCCTAATCAGCTTTGACGCGTGCCTGACATCATCCGATGTGTGCCCTCTGAAATTTGCCGAAAGCACTTCATCATTCATGCTCTGTGCGCCAAGCTCAATAGCCGTAACGCCATAGCTTTTAAGAAGCTGTAATATTTCTTCATCAATTGCATCAGGTCTTGTTGAACAGCGAACACCTTTTACCGCTCCGCTTTCAACATAAGGCTTTGCAGCATTGAGCAGAGAAATCATATATTCTCTGTTAATTGCTGTAAATGAGCCTCCGAAAAATGCAATTTCATATTCAAATTCAGTCCGTTTCAGGGCAGTTTCAACCGCATAAACTACATCTTCGGGTTTTGGAGCCGAATGCTGTCCCGTTATCGTATTCTGATTGCAAAAAGAACATTTTTGCGGGCAGCCGATATGCGGAACAAAAATTGAAATATTTCCTTTTTTCATATTCCCATCAACAGCAAGGCTTCTTTTGCCGCCTCCTGCTCTGCCTGCTTTTTGCTTTTGCCTGTACCTTTTCCTATAACATTTGAATTCAGATGAACCTCTACCTCAAACCTTTTATCGTGATCCGGTCCGTGTTCACCAACTATAACATAATTAAGTGTTTCATCGGGATTCTGCTGAATAACCTCCTGAAGCGCCGTTTTATAATCCTTAAAATTAATCCTTTGATTTTCCAGTGCACTGTTGAGAAAACGCAGAATATGCGCCTTGACTCTTTCCATACCTCCGTCAAGATAAATTGCCGCTATAAGAGCTTCAAAAGCATTTTCAAGAATGGAAGGACGTTCCCTGCCGCCTGTGTTAACCTCTCCTTTGCCCAGAAGCAGATAATCACCAAGGCTGATTTCCCTTGCAAATGAGGAAAGCTCTGCCGTGCATACAAGGCTTGAACGAAGCTTGGAAAGCTCACCCTCGGGCATATCCGGAAATTTACTGTAAAGAAGCTCTGCAGCAACAATTGAAAGCACTGCATCACCAAGAAATTCCATACGTTCGTTGCACTTGGTGCCGTCTCTTACTTCGTTTGCATAGCTTGAATGGGTTAACGCCTCCTTTAAAAGCGATTTATCCTTAAAGATGTATTTAATTTTTTCTTCAATGGCACTGAAATTATTACTCATTTTCCTTACTGAACGCCTTTTCTATTTCATCAATCAAATTATTATCTAAAAACCATACTGCCTGTTTAATGGCATTTTTAAACGTGCGTGCATCTGCAGAGCCGTGTGCCTTGACAACGGGTTTTTTAACACCAAGCAACACTGCACCGCCGTATTCCTTATAGTCAAACTGTTTTTTCATATCATTAATTCCGCCCATAACACCAAGTGCACAAAGCTTTGAAAAAAGATTTTTCTTGAAAATATCCTTTATTCCGTTCATAAGAACCTTTGCTACACCCTCATATGTTTTAAGAATTAAATTGCCTGCAAATCCGTCTGCAACAACAACATCTGCATCGCCAAACGGAATCTGCCTGCCCTCTATATTTCCTACAAAATTATAATCTGCATTTTTCATCAGTTCATACGCTTCTTTAACAACAGAAGTGCCTTTTGTTTCCTCTGTACCGTTATTGGCAAGAGCAACCTTAGGATTTTCAACCTTTAAAATATTCTTCATATAAAGGCTTCCCATAAAGCCGAACTGATACAAAAATTCAGCTCTGCATTCTGCATTTGCACCGCAATCCATAAGTAAAATAGGATTATCGGCACTTGGCATTACAGAAGCAATGCACGGCCTTTTAACACCCTTAATTCTTTTTGCAAGAAAGGTTGCACCGACAGTTATCGCACCTGTATTTCCTGCCGAAACAAAGGCATCCCCTTTTCCCTCGCTAAGCAGCTTAAAGCCAACACCCATACTTGAATCGGCTTTTTCTTTAAGCACAGCCCTTGCATCATCACACATATCAATTTTGCCTGATGTATGAACAATTTCTGTATTCTTAAGTTCTATATTGTTCTGCCTTACACATTCGGAAATCTGCTTTTCGTCACCGGTAAGAATAACGTCTATTCCGTATTCCTCAACTGCAAGCATTGCACCCTTAATAATTTCAAGCGGTGCATGATCTCCGCCGAAAGCATCAACTATAATTTTCATTTTATTACCTCATCCAGAGCATCAAGTGCTCTTTTTGCAAGTGCGGCATAACGCTCACGCTTGTCCTTTATTTTCGGCTCTATAGGCGGCAGAATACCAAAATTCGCACCCATAGGCTGAAAGTTTTTAACTGTTTTATCACTTATGTATGATGAAAGTGACCCTGTCATTGTTGTTTTCGGCAGGCTGATAAGTTCCTTGCCGTCAGCATATCTTACGGCATTCATACCTGCAATTATACCTGATGCCGCGGATTCCATATAACCCTCAACACCTGTTATCTGCCCTGCAAAAAAAACGGACGGATATTTTCTCATATTAAAATCTTTATTTAACACCCTTGGCGAATCAAGAAATGAATTTCTGTGCATAACACCATACCTTACAAATTCAGCATTCTGAAGTCCCGGTATCATTGAAAAAACTCTTTTCTGTTCACCGAATTTAAGATTAGTCTGAAAGCCAACAAGATTAAACATTGTGCCCTCAGCATTTTCTCTTCTGAGCTGAACTGCTGCCCACGGACGATGACCTGTTGCAGGATTGATAAGACCAACAGGCTTCATAGGACCGAATCTTGGTGCATCCATTCCGCGCTTTGCAAGCTTTTCTATCGGCATACAGCCTTCATAAACATCAAAATCGTGAAGCACTGCACCTTCGGCATGAACAAGCTCATTTATAAAGTTTTCGTATTCTTCTTTATTAAACGGGCAATTGATATAATCATCCTCGCCGCCTCTGTCATATCTTGAAGCACCGAAAGCAATACTCATATCAACAGACTCCGCCGTAACTATAGGTGCCGCAGCATCATAAAAGGAAAGACAGTCACCGCAAAGCGCCTGAATAGCATTACTCATTTTACCGGATGTAAGCGGACCTGTTGCAACAATGGTTACTGTATCATCCGACACGGGAATTTCTTCAACCTCTTCATTCACAATAATGATGTTCGAGTGAGATTTGATTTTTTGAGTGATATTTTCCGAAAATATATCCCTGTCCACTGCGAGTGCTCCGCCTGCTGCAACTGCACATTCACGTGCAACGGGAACAGTAAGCGAGCCAAGCCTTGCCATTTCCTCTTTAAGAAGTCCTGCGGCAGAATCTATTCTGCTTGCCTTAAGCGAATTTGAGCAAACAAGCTCTGCAAAATTATCAGATTTATGTGCAGGTGACTTTTTATCGGGCTTCTGCTCAAACAGGGTAACCGTATGCCCGCTTTCTGCAATCTGCCACGCAGCCTCAACACCCGCAAGACCTGCACCAATAACTTTAAACTTCATTATTCTTCGCTGCCCTTTTTCTTTCTCGGAACAGGCTTTGTGAAGCCGCAGCCCTCTGTATCAGGGCAGTAAAGCACATTACCTTTTTTTCTGAATAATGATTTGCCGCACTTAGGGCAAACCTCTTCACTCGGCAAATCCCATGTCATAAAATTGCAGTCGGGATAATTTGAGCAGCCGTAGAATGATGTTCCGCGCTTTGTTTTCTTTTCAATAACATCTCCGCCGCATTCAGGGCATTTTGCCTTTGTTTTAAACACAAGCGGCTTTGTATTTTTACATTCGGGATAGCCCGGGCAGGCAAGGAACTTTCCGAATCTGCCAACCTTGATAACCATATTTCTGCCGCATTTTTCACAGACTTCATCTGTTTCTTCCTCTTTAAGCTTAAGCTTAACGCCCTGCATATCCTTTTTTGCCTGCTCAAGGGGTTCTTCAAAATCATTATAGTAAAGGCGGATCATTTCAATATAATCTTCATCGCCGCTGTCTATTTTATCAAGGTCTGTTTCCATTTTAGAGGTGTATTTTACGTTAACGATATTCGGCATTTTATCTTTAAGAAGATTTGTAACGGTTTCGCCAAGCTCTGTCGGAACAAACTGCTTGCCCTCTCTTTTAACATATTCCCTTGATACAATTGTTGATGTAATTGTAACATAGGTAGACGGTCTGCCCACACCGTTTTCTTCAAGTGCTTTTGTAAGACTCGCTTCCGTATATCTTGCAGGCGGCTGTGTAAAATGCTGATTTCCCAAAATAGATTTAAGGCGAAGCATATCACCCTTTGCAAGCTCCGGAAGCGGTGCAGATGCATCATCCTTGCCCTCATCCTTTGACTCCTCATAAAGGGCTGTAAAGCCGTCAAACTTAACCGTATATCCCGAAGCAGTGAAAATATAATCACCTGCGGCAATTTCAACCTTAACCGTTTCCTGAAGGCAGTTTTCCATAAGTGAAGCAATGAAGCGTTCCCATACAAGCTTGTATATTTTATACTGATCCGAGGTAAGTGAAGCCTTAACTGAATCAGGTGTAACATTAGGCATTGACGGGCGGATAGCTTCGTGACCGTCCTGCACATTGCCTTTGGATTTAAAATATCTCGGCGTTTTCGGAAGATATTTTTCACCGTAGGTATCAATGATATACTGATTACCTGCCGCACGTGCATCCTCCGAAATACGAAGGGAGTCTGTTCTCATATAGGTAATAAGACCGACTGTGCCCATACCTGCAACATCAACACCCTCATATAATTCCTGAGCGGCTTTCATTGTTCTTCTTGCCTGAAATGAAAGGCGGCGTGAAGCCTCCTGCTGAAGTGTTGAGGTAATGAACGGCGGTGTAGGGCTTTTCTTTCTTGTACCCTTTTTAACTGAGTTAACCGTAAATTCTGCATTTTCCAAATCAGAAAGAACAGCATCACTCTGCTCTTTATTTGTTATTTTAAGTTTTTCCCCGTTCTTGCTGTAAATAGCAGCGGCAAAAACCTTTTTGCTCGGAGGATTTGTGAACTTCGCATCTATTGACCAATATTCCTGAGGAACAAATGCACGGATTTCCTCCTCCCTGTCAACAATAAGACGAAGTGCAACAGACTGAACACGGCCTGCAGAAAGTCCCCTTCTGATTTTCTGGCTGATGAACGGTGATAATTTATAGCCGATTAAGCGGTCTAAAATTCTTCTTGCCTGCTGTGCATCAACCAAATCAATATCTATTGATCTGGGAGAAGCCATTCCCTCGGTTACACCGTGCTTTGTTATTTCATTGAATGTTACACGGTTTTTCTCGTTCATATCAAGATCAAGCAGTGTTGCAAGATGCCAGCTTATTGCCTCTCCCTCTCTATCAGGGTCAGTTGCAAGATAAACATAATCTGCTGCTTCTGCTTTTTTCTGAAGATCTTTAACAAAGCTTTCTTTGCCCTTTATAACCGCATATTTCGGTGCAAAGTTATTATTTATATCAACGGAAAGGCGTGCCGCAGGAAGATCACGAACGTGCCCCATAGAAGCAACAACCTCATAGCCCTTTCCTAAATAGCCTTTAATATTTTTTGCCTTTGCAGGCGACTCAACTATAACAAGTTTTGACATATCTAAAATTTATTCCTTTCAGGATAGTTTATATCTTTTTCCGCTTGCACTTTCGGCTATATCTGCAATTTCAAGTGCCGTTAATGCACTTAGAACCACCGAAACACTGAGCGAACATTTTTCTGCAATAATATCTATATGCTGCAGGCTGTCTGTTAAAGCCTCATAAACCAAAAGGTTATTTCCGCTTAAGCCAAGCATTGTTTTTTCGCGTTTTTCTCTCTGCGCTCTGCCGCTTTCAAGATTTTCAAATGACAGCTTATCTTCTGCCTTTAAATTTATATTGGCACTATTGTCCTTTGTTTCATTCATAAGCTCATCAATTGACTTAACCTTTGATAAATCTATATCATATTGCTCTGCATACGGATAAAGCAAATCAACAGGTTTCGTTGCCACACAGGCACCGTCCTCAATAAGCTTATTTGTGCCTGCAAACTGCGGCGCAAGTATTGAACAAGGAACAGCATAAACATCTCTGTTTTGCTCCAAAGCAAATTTCGCCGTTATAAGACTTCCGCTTTTAACATTTGCTTCAACAACCAGCACACCGAGTGCCAAACCGCTTATAATTCTGTTTCTGAGCGGGAAGGTATATCTTGTTGCCGGTGTAAACGGCGGAAACTCCGTTACAAGGGCACCGTTATTTTTAATTGAATCCCTTAAAGCTTTATTGCCCATAAGATAATTTGTGCCAAAGCCGCAGCCAAGTACCGCAACCGTTTTGCCGCCGCACATAATTGCGCCTCTGTGCGAAGCAGAATCAACTCCGAGTGCTCCGCCCGAAACAACAACCGCACCGCTTTGTGCAACACCTCTGCTCATAAGCTCTGTTACCTTAATGGCATATTCACTTGCTTTTCTTGTGCCTACCATACTGATTACAACACTGTTATCAATATCAGGCAGTTCGCCGTCCGTATAAATCACAGCAGGCGGATTTGGTATTTCTTTTAAACGCACAGGATAGTTTTCATCATCATAATCTATAATCTGCCAATGATTCTGATCACACGCATATATAATTTCCTGCACATCATCAAGCTTTACATTTTCAAGCCTGTTTATCTGCTTAGGCACAAGTGACGGGCTCATTCTCCATTCAAGAATATTTGCTTCATACAGTGATTTTATACTGCCGAAATCTTCAAGTATTTCCTTGAACCTTGCACCCTCACCCAATGCTTTTTGCAGCCAAAGCCAATAGATTGCATTATCACTCATTTAATTTCCCCGCAGCATTTCCCACATCGTTATTGCTCCTGCCATTGAAGCATTAAGACTTTCTGCCCTGCCAAGCATATTTATTGTAATCAGCTCCGTTGCAGCTGCCTTTACCTCTTCGGAGATTCCGCTGCCCTCATTTCCTATTATGCTGATTGATGATTCAGGAAAAACAATTTCTGTTATATCCTCCGCATCTTTAGCAGGAACGGTTGCATAAACCGAAAAGCCGTCTGCCTTTGCTTTTTCAATATCATCAACAAGATTGTTGCTTAAAACAACAGGGAGCCTTAAAATACTGCCCATTGAAGCACGCAGCGCCTTAGGATTATACAGATCACAGCAGTTATAGCATATCCCTCCATCAATTCCGAGAGCTTCTGCAGTTCTGATAATTGCACCCAAATTTGAAGGATCCTGCAAACTGTCCAGAGCAATATATTTTTTGCCGGCAGCGATTTTATAACCCACCTGCGGAATTGCACATACACAGAACACACCCTGTGTATTTTCCGTTTCGCCAAGCTTATCTGCAACATCCTCTGAAATAAAATATGCACTGTCTGCTATTTTAAGCATATCTTCAAACTGCTTTTTATATTTTTCTGCTGCACTTTCAGTTATTAAAAATGTGTTCACCTTATAAACTGAATTAAAAACATCAAAACAAAGCCTTGCACCCTCTAAAACAAATTTGCATTCCTGCATCCTTGCCTTGCGAGATGTGAAAAGCTTTTTTATGCCTTTAATAAGTTCATTGTTTCTGCTTGTGATTTTATCCATACCGACCTCGGCTTAACCAAAAATTTCTTTACGTACGTTTAAGAAAATCACACTTTTAGTATTAAGATATAAATTATAATACATTATATAGCAAAAAAGTGCAACATAAAAATATAAAAAGGCAAAGAAAATTTCTTTGCCTTTTAAAGTATTTCTATTAAAGAGCGGCCTTTGCAGCATCAACAAGAGTCTTGAATGCCTCTGCATCTGCTACAGCAATCTCTGAAAGCATCTTTCTGTTAAGATCAATACCTGCTTTTTTAAGACCGTTCATAAATGAAGAATAGTTCATACCATTCATTTTGCAAGCAGCTGAAATACGGGTAATCCACATCTTGCGGAATTCTCTCTTCTTCTGCTTTCTTCCGATATATGCATACTGACCGCTCTTCATAACTGCCTGCTTAGCAGTTTTGAAAAGGCAATGCTTGCTGCCGTAATAACCTTTAGCAGCCTTTAATACTTTTTTTCTTCTTTTGCGAGTGGCTAAAGCGCCTTTAATTCTTGCCATAACTTAAATACCTCCGAATTTATTGTTAAACCGTAAAATAAAATTTCCTTAATTCTGCCTCAGGCAATGTTTTTATTTATAAGGAACAAGTCTCTTCATCTGCTTCTGGTTTGTAACATCACCTACAGTAGTTTTGCGAAGATTTCTCTTACGTTTTGTTGTTTTCTTTGTAAGAATGTGTGAGGTATAAGCATGTGCACGCTTTACCTTGCCGTTTTTAGTTGTTTTGAAACGCTTTTTAGCGCCGCTGTGAGTTTTAATCTTAGGCATAATTTATTCCTCCATATAAAAATTACTTGCTTAATTTTGAAGACACAAACATCAATATCTGACGGCCTTCAAGCTTCGGTGCTTTATCAACATTAATATCTTCACCAAGCGCAGCAGCAAATCTTTCCATATTCGCTGTGCCGATTTCAGGATGCGCCATTTCACGACCGCGAAGTCGTATAGAAACCTTAAGCTTATCACCCTTTGCAAGAAACTTCTTTGCCTGGTTAACCTTTGTGTTGAAATCTCCTATATCAATATTGAGCGAAAGGCGAATTTCTTTTGTTTCAACAGTTTTTTGCTTTTTGCGATTTTCCTTTTCGCGCTTAGCCTGCTCATAACGAAATTTGCTGTAATCCATAATCTTTACAACGGGAGGCTTTGCCTGAGGAGCAATTTTAACTAAATCCTGACCTCTTTTATCTGCCTCATTCTGGGCCTCTTTCGCACTCATAATGCCAAGCTGCTCGCCGTCTGCAGTGATTACACGAACTTCCTTATCTCTGATTTCGCCATTAAGCTGTGGAGCTTCCTTACTGATAAAAAACACCTCTTTGTAAAAAATTAAAAGTGCGAACACAAATGCCCGCACTTCAACAATCATAATTGAATATTGCCCTTTTTGCCTGTGCTTAAGGGGAGAACGAGCTGTGTTCTTCTTTGTTGTGAAGATATAGTAACACACCCGCCATAATTTGTCAACAACTTTTTGTATATAAAATATGCCGATAATCAATTCCGTTTTCATTATGCTCTGCAAGCACTTCTTTTTTCCATGCTGATTTATCAAATTCAGGAAAAAAGGTGTCTGCATCATCGCAAACAGCGTCAACCTCTGTTAAATAAAGCCTGTCTGCCAATTCAAGAAACTGACTGTAAATATTACCGCCGCCTATAATGAAAACCTTTTCATCATTTTTGCACAGCTCAACAGCCGCTTCAACACTGCCACAGACCTCTGCGCCGTCTATTTCAAGCTTTTCATTTCGCGAAATAACAATATTTCTTCTGTTGGGAAGCACCTTGGGAAGAGATTCAAAGGTTTTTCTGCCCATAACAACAGTTCCCCCTGTTGTGGTTTCTCTAAAGAATTTCATATCATTTTTAAAATGAAAAACAAGATCATTCCCCTTGCCTATTTCATTATTTCTGCCTACCGCGGCAATCATTGAAATGGTCATAATTCCCTCCTACTGTGAAATAGGAAAAGAAATTTTTCCTAAATGCTTATAATCGATCAGCTTAACATCAAGGCAATCCCTGCTGTTATCAAACTTAAAGAAATCATCAATATGGGGGTTAAGCCATAACTTTGGTGCCGGCAAATCACCCTCCTCATCTATTCTGCGTATCTGCTCTTTAATGCCGTCTACCTGATTAACATAAATATGTGCATCCTTAATGCTCCAGTCAATCGTTCCCGGCTCAAGACCGCAGACCTGTGCAAGCATACACAGAAGCACTGCATACTGCGTTATATTAAACGGCAGACCAAGCGGCACATCACAGCTTCTCTGATGCACCCAGCAATTCAGCTTTCCGTTTGTTACATCCCATTCACTGCTCCACACACAGCTTGGAAGCACGGCTGTTTCAAGATAATCATTCTGCCATAAGGTCATAAGCATCCTTCTGTCCTCAGGGTGATTTTTCAGCTTATCAATCAGATTCTGCGTCATCTGAAACTTATTAACAATGTAACCATAGGCAGTGCCTATAGTGTGGGCATATTCCCTGCCGAAATCCTTATGTATGGTTTTCTTAACAAGTCCGCCGTTGTCATCGGGAAGCATCTGCGTTGCTGTCCAGATTCCGTTTTCATCTATTTCCCATTCATTCCATATTTTAACATTTCGTTCCTGAAGCCATCTTACATCATTTGACTGTGCCTGATATATCCACAGCATTTCAAGCACTGCCTGCCTGATAAACACCTGCTTCGTTGTTAAAATCGGAAATTCCTTTGATAAATCAAAATGAAAATGATGTGAAGGAACCTTGATTGTGTTAACACCTGTTCTGTTTTCAACCTCAGTGCCCTCATTTAGAATTCTGCGGCAAAGGTCTAAATAATCTCTGTCAAACTTAGACATAAATTCTGCGTCCTTTCTGATTTACTGCCAAGGGTATTTCTGCTTTAACGCTTCAAACTCCTCACCTGTTGATGCAAAATGGAATTCACCTTTAAGATCCGAAAAGAAGAAAAGATAATTTGTATCCGGGTGATTTATAACTGCATCAATAATATCCATACCGGAATTTGTTATAGGTCCGGACGGAAGTGCAGGACATCTGTAGGTATAATACGAATCGTACACAGCCTTTGAAAAACCGTGATCAAGAAGATTTTTAGCATAAAAATATGTTACATCACACTGAAGCATACTGCCTTTATTGAGTCTGTTTATAAGCACAGAAGCAATATTTTCAGCACTTTCAAGTGTTAATGCCTCCTCCTGAACGATTGAACAGAGTGTAACAAACTCATAAAGCGTCATATTATTATCTGCACAATAGGCAAGCATTTCATTGCTGAGCCTGTTATCAAACGCATTAAGCATTTTATCAACAACCTCATTTGCAGGTGTGTTTTCACCTATATCGTATGTTGCAGGAAAAAGAAAGCCCTCTAAAATAAAACCGATTTTGTCATTACCCTTTGGCAACTCCTCAATCCAGCTGTAATTATAGCCCTCTGTTGTTGAAACAGCCTTATAAAAATCATCCGCAGCGCAGATTCCGTTTTCCTCAAGCACCTTTGCTATATCAAACACATTATAACCCTCAGGAATGCAAACGGACACATTTTTGTGGCTTATATCGGGATTTTGCAACTTCTGTGCAATCTCTTCATAGCTCATTGCGGAATTAAGATAATATTCGCCGTTTATATAAGTAAAATCAGGATAATGCTTATCCATCCATAATGACCATATTGAATCATCAATAACGATTCCGCCCTGCTTTAAACTTGCAGCAACCTGATACTGAAAATCCTCGTTTTTAATAACAAGAGTATACTCTTGTTTATCACCGTTATCGCTACCGTTAATATCTTTCATAATGGCATTATATCCCAATATTGCCACAACAATTACTACTATAGCAACAACTGCTCCTATTGCTATTTTAACCGTTTTTTTCATAACTTAAACCTCGTGTGCTTTCAGCATATTTGTTGTGCCGCTCTGACCGAGCGGAATACCCGCCGTAATGACAACTATATCCCCTTTTTTGATTATACCCGTCTCAAGTGCAACCTCAACAGCGTGTTCAAAAAGCTCATCTGTATTTGATTTTTCATCACACATAACGGGAATAACACCCCATGAAAGATTATTCTGCCTGCGTACCTTATCACTTGTTGTTGCGGAAATAATCGGGCAGGTTGGCCTGTATTTTGAAATCTGCCTAGCGGTTGTACCGCTTTTCGTAACCGTAATAATTGCTTTAGCATTCAAATCGTGAGCCGTTGTAACCGTTGCATGTGAAATAGCAGAGGTAATATCTCTTTTCCCATGCCTTGGCACATCCTTTTCAAATGCATCAATATAATCTATATCCTGCTCCGTTGTTTCGGCAATTGATGCCATTGTTTTAACTGCCTCAACAGGATGTGCACCCATAGCGGTTTCACCCGAAAGCATAATGGCTGAAGTACCGTCATAAATTGCATTTGCTACATCTGTAATTTCCGCCCTTGTAGGACGAGGATTATTTATCATCGATTCAAGCATCTGCGTTGCCGTAACAACAATTTTTCCCGCCTCAAATGCTTTATGAATAATCATTTTCTGAAGTGACGGTATTTTTTCAAACGGAATTTCAACACCCATATCACCGCGGGCAACCATTATTCCGTCTGCCTCTTTAATAATGCCGTCTATATTATCTACACCCTCGTGATTCTCAATCTTGGCAATAATTTTTACATCATTCCAGCCGAGAGCATGGCAGAAATCACGAAGATAAGCAATATCTGCACCTGTTCTGCAGAATGAAGCAGCTATAAAATCATAGCCCATTTCCGCACCGAATTTCAAATCCTGCATATCTTTTTCGGAAAGATACGGCATAGCAAGTGAGACATTGGGCACATTAACACCCTTGTGATTAGAAAGCACGCCGCCGTCATCAACCACACAAACAATATCTTTATCCTGAATTGAAGTTACCGTCATAGAAACAAGACCGTCATTAATAAGAATTCTTGTATCCTTCTTAATTTCCTGCGGCAGTCTTTTGTAAGAAATTGAGCATCTTTGCGAATTGCCCTCAACATCATCAGCCGTAAGAATATAGGTATCTCCTTTTTTGACTGTTACGCCGTTGGAATCCGCAAATTTTCCAAGACGAATTTCAGGTCCTCTTGTATCAAGCAGAGTTGCAACGGGAAGACCGAGTTTCTCACGAACCTCAACTACATTGTTATACCACCTGCTGAAGGTTTCAAATTCTCCGTGAGAGAAATTAAAACGTGCAACATTCATTCCTGAAAGCATAAGCTCTTCAAGCACATCCTTTTCACAGGATGCCGGACCGACTGTGCAAATTATTTTAGTTTTTCTTTTGTATTTATCCATTTTTTCACCTCATAGTTTGTCAGACAATGTTATTATACCAATTATTAGAATAAAATCAACATAAAAACACCGTTGTTTTAAAAACAACGGTGTTAATTTTATCGGTTATCGGGATTCTGACTTGCCTATGGTAAGTCAGGCTCTTATTTTTATTTTGCAAGATCGCCTACAACCATCATATAGTCACCAATCTGAACACCAAACTCAGGACCACCCTCCATCATAAGCTGCTTATCAGCAGTCATCTGGAACATATCGCCTGTACCGAGAAGAATTTTAAGAGCCGACGTAGGTGTATCAAATTTCATACAGAAAAACGGCTTTGCTCTTTTGTATTCTCCCCTGCCTGCACGTGATTTTCCTGCTTTAATGCGGATATACGCTGTGCATTCGGGATGACCCACAACCTCCCACTGATAACAGCGGTCGGGCGATTTAAGAGTCCATTCATGAATAGCAGGATGACCTAATTTGTTAAGCTGGCTGATACCGCTTGAAAGAAGATAGAAATAAAGCTTACAAAGAAGCACCGAAGTTTCCTCATCATTTTCAGGAGGTTCTTTAATGCCGAGAAGGCTGCTCATTTTAAGGAGCACAGCCATAAACTTAACAAATTTAGATAAAGACTTAATTTTCATTTTCGGAAGCTTAGACATATCGCCCTTCATAAAAGCGTTCATCTTTTCAATTGATGAAAATTCAAGCTCTGCATCAATTTTCTGCTGACCGAAGTATTCACCAAGCTTGCAGGACCATTCACCGTCCTCAACAATAAAGTGAACGGCCTCCTTATCCTGTGCATTTACCTTTGCGGAAACCTGATAAACAGCATGAACACCCGCAAATTTCTTAGCAAGCTCAGGAACATCGGTTGCAATAGTTTTCATAAGCGGCAGAGCGCCTGCCATAAACACCTTATTGGTGTAACGAGCTTCATCAGAAGACATAATAACACATTCCTTTCATAAACAAATAATACTGAAACTGAAAATTTAGAATTCGTCATCCCAAGCATCATCTGCTTCAAAATCGGCATGCATCATTTCCTGAATTGCTTCGGCAATACCGTTTGCATCAATTTTAGCCATAGCAAGCAAATCCTCCTGCAGACCGATTGTTGAAAATGCATTCTGATGGCCGAGCATTTTAAATGCGCAAGCCTTGCCTGACTTTGCAACAACCTCTGCAACGGCAGAGCCAAGACCGCCCATAACCTCGTGATCCTCTGCAGTTATGATACGGCGTGTATCCATAATTGCACTCATAATTGCCTCTTCATCAACAGGCTTGATTGTATGCATATTAATAACTCTAACCTTAAGACCTGCATCTGCCTCAGCTATACGTGCAGCCTGCATTGCTTCAAACACACAGGAGCCGCAGGCAATAACGGTAATATCCGTACCGTCATTCATAAGGGTGGATTTATTCCATTCAAATTTGCAGTCCTCAACATTCTTATAAATAACCTGATCAAAGCCGCGGTTAATACGAATGTAAACAGGACCTTCAATGTCATATGCAGCCTTAACTGCATGATATGTTTCCGCACCGTCACAGGGGCAGATTACGGTCATATTCGGCAAACTTCTCATACAAGCCATATCAATAAGCGAATGGTGCGTTGAGCCTGCCTGACCGAAGGAGGTGCCTGCGTGTGTTGCAATAATTTTAACAGGAACATTCTGATAGCAGATGTCCGTGTGAATCTGGTCTAAAGAACGGGCTGCTGTAAAAATAGCAAATGTTGAAGCAAAAGGCACAAGACCGTTTTTAGCCATACCTGCCGCAACACCGAAAAGATTCTGCTCCGCAATACCAACGTTGAAGAAACGCTCAGGGAACTGCTCGCCGAACATACCGATTTTGGTTGATTTTGCAAGATCCGCAGTAAGAGCAACAACATCCTTGTGCTCTTCACCAAGCTCGCAAAGTGCAATACCATAACACTCAGCTGTTGAGAGTTTGGTTGTATCTGTCATAGTATATGTCATTCCGCCCATATTCTTATGCCTCCTTTTCTGCACGCTCGCAACGAGCCTTATAATAATGATCAAGTGATGCGGTTGCTTTTTCTACCATTGCTTCGTCAAGTGAGCCGTAATGCCAGAGGTAATTATCCTCCATAAAGTCAACACCTGCACCCTTGATTGTATCCATAACAATAGCAGTAGGCTTATCTCCGCCGTCCTGATGATTTTTGATTGCAGCCTCAATTGCATCATTGAGTTCCTTCATATTGTGACCGTTAACACGGATAACGTTGAAGCCGAATGCTTCAAACTTTTTATCAACAGGTTCAACCTTCATTTCATCGTCAACCCTGCCGTCAATCATACATTTATTGATGTCACAAAGAACAACAACATTTGAAAGCTTGAACTGAGCGGCACTCATAGCAGCCTCCCAGTTGGAGCCCTCGTTAAGCTCGCCGTCACCTGTAATAACATAATTCATATAGTCTATGCCGTTTACTCTGCCTGCAAGAGCAAAGCCAACTGCAAGAGAAATTCCGTGACCGAGTGAACCCGTTGAGCAGTCAACACCCTTAACCTTATTGCAGTCAAGATGCATACCGATTTTTGCACCTGTAAGATTAAAGATATGGAGCTCTTCCTCAGGCATAAAGCCGTAATCAACAATTACGGGAGCATATCCTACTGCCGAATGACCCTTTGAAAGAACAAAACGATCTCTGTCCTCCATATCGGGATTATTAACATCCAATTTCATAAAACGGTGGTAAAGAATTGTCATGGCATCCATGGCACTCATTGCACCGCCGATGTGACCCGAACCGCCCCAAACTGCTGTTTTAACGGTAAGGCGCCTTAATTCATCTGCCTTTTTTTCAAGACGAAGCCATTCTTCCTTATCAAACGGCTTAAAATTTGCTGGCATAAGATTTCCTCCTAAAAATTATTTGATTGGTGATAAATCAAGCTCCGGATGGTTCGCCTGAACAACGCTGAAAGCATCCTCAGCAATATCAATCGCAAGCTTCACATCCTCGTCTGTGATTGCAGCATTAATAAAGTGATTGTGGTGCGATGCAAGGAAAAGACCTCTTGAAACACATTCCGCAATCCATTCCTGATGAAGCATTAAGCTGTCATCATTCGCTATTCTTAAATAAAACAGTGCGGGTTCACCCGAAACAACAAGATTAAAGCCGTGCTCCTTACCTGCATCAACAAAGCCCTGTGTAAGCTTTGTTCCGACCTTACGGAAGAGGTTAGGAATATCAAGTTTTTTCATTTTCGGAATACATGCAAGACAAGCCGCAAACGGCTCAGCACTCATCCAGTAAGAGCCTGTATATGTAACAGATGATGCAGTTGCCTTCATATGCTCACCGCCGCAAACGGCAGACATATTGTATCCGTTTGCAAGAGCTTTACAGAAGCAGATCAGGTCTGCCTTGATTCCGTAATAATGATCCGAACCTGCAATATCAAGGCGGAAGCCTGTACGTACATCATCAAAAATAAGAACTATTCCGCGTTCGTCACAGAATTTGCGAACCTGCTGCCAATAATCCTTTGTAGCGCACTCATTATCCTTAAAGTTGCCGTGGTCATAAGGCTGTGCAATAAGACCTGCAACATCTCCGCCGCATTCATCATAAGCCTTCTTAAGTGCTTCAATATCAAACCACGGAACTACAACATTATGCATAACATCCTCAGGAAGAATACCCGGATAGTCCATCTTCTGCGCCCACTGGAAATCACCGTGATAGTAGCCCTTGAGAAACAGCATTTTCTTCTTGCCCGTATGTGCTCTTGCACACATAACGGAGAAGGTTGTTGCATCAGAGCCGTTTTTCATAAAGAATGCCCAATCCGCACTTGCAACGGTATCCTTAAGCATTTCTGCACATTCTACCATTTTATATGATGGTGAGGTTGTGCAGTTTCCGATTCGGAGCTGCTCCATAGCAGCAGCATCAACATCATCATCGCAGTAGCCGAGAACGTTGGGACCGTAAGCACACATTAAATCAAGATATTTATTACCGTCTACATCCCAGAAATATGTACCCTTAGCTTTCTGTGACATTAAAGGCCATTTGGTGATGGGGAGAAACAAGCCCTCACTCGGACCTAAATGACCATATACACCTGACGGAATGGCATCAAGTGCTCTGTTAAACCATTCCTGGCTTTTTTCGTGTTTATATTCAGGAAATTTACTCATATTATCATCCTCCAACATTAACCAAGATAAGCGGCAACTCTGTCTAATATACGGTTCAGATTATCTACCATGGAAATCATGCCTGCCATATGTATATTGCCCTTGCAAAGCTCGGCAATCGTTGACACGGTGCCTGTAAACAATCCATATGCCAAATCAATATCGGCAAATTCCATAATTGCTCTTGGAGCGGCTGTTTTTTCCTTAATTGTTTTGAACTCATGATTTCTTACGGTGATTGTTGCATAGCAGGTATCCTTAATACCCATTAAAACGGAGCCGTCTACCGTGCTCTGTGCCGTAAACATAGATATAGAATCTGAATTTGCAAGAGCAGAAATTGCACCTGCAATTGTGTAAAATGTTAAAACAGTGGATTCCTCAAAGAATGCTCTGTCCTTCAAATCCTCTTCATTCGGCATTAAAAGCTTTGTGAGCCTGTCTGTAAGCTTCGTGAACGGACCTAAAAGGAAGGACAGTACCTGAGCTATTCCCTTTACAGGAACACCCGGCTTGCTGTTGTCAATAAGAGCATTGAACTTTTCGGGTGATGCAAAATTCATTTTGCAGGTACAACCAACAGTACCTTCTGTCATTTTACATCCGTCTTTCGTAAAATTAAATGTGCAGCAAGGACCGCCTGCAACATCAAAGCAAAGTGAAACAGGCTTTTTAAGGGTGCTTAATACTGCTTTCGCCTCATCATCTATTTCACAAAGGTTTTCAAGAGTTGCAAGTACGCCATACATATTCACATATGCCATTGCTTTTGCTTCTTTCAAATTAATTCCTCCTTGTGCAGTTTATAAAAATTTTATATTTGATAAAATTATAACATAGTATGAAATTTATCGCAATCAATATTGGCAACAAAAATAAAAATTGTTTTTGGGCATATTCGCCAAAATGGTTTTAAATGTAAAAAGAATCCCTCACAGAGGGATTCTTTTAGTTATATACTATTGACAATTTTTTAATGTGGGATACTTATATTCGCCGTCTGAAAAAGTCCAAACATCATTAAAATTCAACCATTCAAACGAAGATTGATTTTTCATTTCTTCTTCCGAAAGTACTTTAACATAAGGATATTTGCCGCCATCACTTGTAACATCAACACCATTATTGAGAGAATAACAATATTCAATATTTTCATTTTTATCACAAAGCAAAGCTCCCGCTTTATTTGTTCCTTTAATTTCACCAATATTATAACAGAATTTTAAATTTGCTGAACAACATGACAATCCTCCAACGTTATTAGCTGTTATGCTTCCCGAATTATAACAATTGTAAATAGTAGGCAAATACGGATAATCATAATTCGCAATAATTCCACCTGCTTTTATAGACGAATCTATAACCGATCCACTATACTTTTCTTGCAAAGTTATGTTTCCTAAATTGCAGCATCCGCTAATTACAGTTGATTTTAATTGCTTACCTACAAGTCCAACAATTCCAGCCGCATTTATAGATTCACTATTTGATACAATGTTAATTTCATTTTTGGTATTTTCTATTGTTCCGTATCCAGTACTTCCTGCAATTCCACCAATATTTGCCAAAAGATTGTCCCAGTTGTTTTCCATGTTAGTTTCGTTATATGTTATTTTTCCACCAGTTATACAATTAGAAATTGTGCCCTCATCAATAAATCCAACAATACCGCCTATTAATAAATGGGTGCTATTATTCTGGAAATAATTATCGAATGCATATGTTACACTTATAGTACCATTGAAAATACAATCGTCTATTATTGGGCTTATTTCCGAATTAGAAGGATCACCTTTTGCATATGAAATGATTCCTCCAACATTGACTACGTCACTTTCAGCATCCGTTACTGCATAATTTATTTTTCCTTCAATATTACAATTTTTCAATGTTCCTGGATATAAATGATTCTCATCATCATGGTAGTATGCTGACAACTCTCTACAAAGTATGGATTTACCACTGATTTCAATGTTTTGCATATTCAAATTTTGTATTGTTCCATAGCAAACACTGAACAATGATGTATTTTGCATAAAATTCATTATTGAATAATTATTACCATCAAACATACTTTTAATATTAGGAGATTTCCAATCTGTAACATCCGAAAAATCCAAATCATTCATTAAGATATAATTATAAGACGGATTTGTTCTAATGTATTCAAAATCATCAACTGTATATATTCCGATATATCCATCAGGAACTTCTGTTTTATGAATCTGGGTTGTAATCTCAACATCAACATTACTAATATGTTCAACATTCGCTCCATTTATTGTATTACTATTATAAGTTTTCGGACGACTATTGATAACAATAAATATAACTAAAACCAAAGCAACAAATATAACTATTCCAGCTAAAACAATATTTTTTCTTTTCATTCTTCTTTCTCCATACTTTTAGTATTTTATAGTCAGCTTTGTGACCATATTTAATTATAGTCATAATCTGTACTATTGTCAAGTATCAGACTATATTTTAATATTAAAATGGTGATAAAAATGATAACTTATGAACCATTTTGGAATACAATAAAAGAAAAAGAAATCAGCACATATGCGCTGATTCAAAAACATAATGTAAGTAGTGCAACAATTAACAGACTAAGAAAAAATCAAGGTATAAGCACTCTCACAATTGATGATTTATGCAAAATTTTAAAATGCAGAGTTGAAGATATTTTAGAATATATTGAAGATTAAACAGGCTTTAACTATTTGGGTTAAAGCCTTTTTACTTTTGCGACATTAAGCATACCATATTATATATAATGTGTTCTGTACTATCAGTATATTTAGCAAAATCATATTGGAGAATCCAAATCAACCACAGCATCTTACATATGAGTTCAATCTTGCGGTATAGTTTTAATCTGCAGATTGGTAAATACTGTAATCCTTTCTCATGATACAGATTATACAAAAATAGTGTTGGAGAAATCACTCCAACACTATTTTAATCATTAATTCTTGTTAATTTTTCAATCTCATCCATATCCCAAATAGGATTTTCAAAAATATCAATACAATCTTTTTTCTTTCTAAAAATTCTGTACGGCTTTTCAGTTGAGTTATCCCAAACATTTAATGAATCACACACATTCACTAATTCCGGAATTAAGGACAGTGCCTTGGCATATCTGGATCTGATTTTTTCTTCGGGTACTCCATGCCCACCTTCCTCAACTCTTGAATTAATTCTGTGAACATTAATTGAAGCGTTTGCGGTAAGAAAGTAAAAACATCTTATAAAATATCCCTGCTCCTTTGCTTTTATCAAAAGGTCTAAATTCCTTCTGGTCGAAAGAACTGTTTCAAAAGCAAAGTTTCTTTTTTCTTTTAATGCAGTTTCTCTTTTTTCGGTTGCTAAAACAGCCGCATCTAATGCATCGCAATTTGTGGATTTCTGAATATCATCAGCATTAATGTACTCAAATGATTCATCAGCAAATTGATTTGGTCCTACGATAAATTCTGTATAAGTGCTTTTTCCACTACCATTCGGACCGGCAATTACAACAATTTCAGGCTTCGGCATAAACGACCCTTCCGTCCGGATATTCCAAATAAGCTCTTTTTGTTTTTATATCATATCTGGAAATAGGAACACCTTTTAACTTCTTTTTTTGTATAACTAAATCTGCTGCTTTAGCAAACACTATATCAAGCTCATCTTCTTTAATAGTTTTTCTTTCACACATATAAAAAGTACTCCTTTCAAACTAGTATATTAAGATAATACCACAAAAGATTAATTTATACAAGATTTCTTTTTATCTCTTGAAGTTTAATCAAAAGACTTTTAATATGAAAGTAAGTAAAAACATAATAACATTATAAAAATTAGAAGTTTGTAGAAAAATCCATGTAACATTATTGAATATTTTACAAAATTCCGTAGGTTTAAGTGTATAAAAATTTTATGATATAAATTTTTTCGAGGTACAATAATCACATCGTACCGAATGTATAAATAAAAAATACAAAAAAGCGGAGCAATGTGGTCATCGCTCCCTACAAGCATTTAAAAATCTGAATATTTACAACAAAAACAGGGCGGATAATATCCGCCCTTGTCTTTATTAAATCAAAAATCCTATTTTCTTCATTGCCTTATTAAGAGTTCTGCCGGCAATGCGGGAAGCAAATTCAGCACCGTTTTTCTGGCATTCGGTCAGATATGCCTTATCATTCATATACTGCTTGAATTTTTCCTGAACAGGTCTGAGTTCTTCAACAACAGCCTCGCCCACTGCGGTTTTGAAATCACCGTAGCCCTTGCCTGAAAAATCTGCTTCAATCTTTTCAAAGCTGTCACCGGTTATTGCAGAATAAATCGTCATAAGATTATTTATTCCGTCCTTACCCTCTGCATAACGAACGCTCATTTCACTGTCCGTAACAGCAGACTTGAACTTCTTCATAATTACGTTCGGTTCGTCGGTCAGGTATACAGTACCCTTAGGGTTAGGATCTGACTTGCTCATTTTTCTTGTTGGGTCTGCAAGGCTCATAACTCTTGCACCATTCTTCTGAATAACAGGCTCAGGAACTGTGAATACATTCCCGTAAACTCCGTTGAAGCGGTTTGCAATATCGCGGCAGATTTCCACGTGCTGCTTTTGATCCGCACCTACAGGAACAATATCTGCCTGATAAAGAAGAATGTCGGCAGCCATAAGGCATGGATATGTAAACAAACCTGCATTAACATTATCACTGTGCTGTGAGGATTTATCCTTAAACTGCGTCATTCTGCTGAGTTCGCCGAACTGGGTATAGCAGTTAAGCAACCAAGCAAGCTGCGAATGTGCAGGCACCTGTGACTGAACAAAAACGATTCCCTTTTCAGGATCAAGACCTACTGCAAGCAGCATTGCATAGAGCTCAAGTGTCTGCTGTCTTAACTTCTTTGGTTCCTGACGAACAGTTATTGAATGCAGATCGGCAACACCGTAAACCGTATCAAACTCCTCCTGAAAGGACGGCCATCCCTTCATTGCTCCAAGATAATTTCCAAGAGTCGGAACTGATGTAGGCTGAATGAGTGACAGGCTTCTTTTCTTTCTTTCTGTTTTATTTTCTTCCATTATATTTCACCTTTTAATTATATTCTTTTGCAATTTCACCCATAATTTCAACTCCTTTAATAATATCCTCATCGGCAGGTGTTGAAAAATTAAGGCGGATGTAATGGCATGGTGCAGTGTCATCCGTCATAAAAGCTGTACCGGGAACAACTGCAACCCTGCGTTCTATAAGTTTATTTACATATTCAAGCATATCAACATTTTCGGGCAATCTTGCCCAGATGAATAAACCACCCTGCGGCCTTACATATGATATAAAATCACCGCAGTATTTATCAAGGCAGTCACACATAAGATTCAGCTTTCTGCGGTAAATCTGCCTGATATTTTCAATATGCACATCAACATCATACTCATCAAACCAGCGTGAAACAATCATCTGATTAAGCACACCCGAATGAACATCCGAAACCTGCTTTCCGATTGTGAACGCACCTGCCATTTTTTTTGGAACAACCGCATAGGCAACTCTTATACCGGGTGCAAGAATTTTTGAAAAGGAGCCTGCGTAAACTACGATTCCGTCTGTATCCATACTTTTGATTGACGGCACATCCTCACCCTCAACTCTTAAATTGCCGTAAGGATTATCTTCCAGAATAACAAGATTGTTTTCCTTTGCAATTTCATACATTTTTCTGCGTTTTTCAAGGCTCAGCGTTGTACCGCCCGGGTTCTGGAAATTAGGAATTGTATAAATAAATTTAGCATTCGGCGTATTTTTAACTGCCTTTTCAAGTGCTTCAATATTCATACCATCCGCATCAATCGGAACACCTACAAGCTCACAGCCATGGGAGCGAAAACAGTTCAAAGAGCCTATGAATGACGGATCCTCGCAGATAACGGCATCTCCCTCCGAAGTAAGTACGCGAGTGGCAATATCCATAACCTGTGTACCGCCCGAGGTAATTAAAACAACATCATCCTCACTGCCGACATGTTCTCTTTCTTTCAACCATTGCTTAACGTGATTTCTTAACGGCTCATACCCTTCCGAAACACCGTAAACAAGTGCTGCAACTGGGTTTTCACTTAATATTTTATTTGAAAGAAGCTGCACCTCTTCGCACGGAAACGCTTCAACCGCAGGTGAACCGCCGGCAAAGGCAATCATCCCCGGCTGGCTTGTTGCTTTAAGTATTTCCCTTACTGCAGATGGCTTCAGATTTGCATACTTTTTTGATAACTCGTAACTCATGATTTCGCCTTTAAAATTTCTTCAGCAAAACGCCTGCACGAATTTCCGTCACACAAAGAAACAAAGCGTTTTCTGAATTCTTCCATTTTTTCATTATTGCTTCCTGCATTTCTGATTGCCGCAGCAAGGTCACTTTCCCTTTTAACAATCTGCCCGCAGGAATAGGCATTATATTCAAAATAAAATCCACGCTCGCCGTCATACTCCTCCAAATCGGGAGCATAGAGCACCAGCGGATTATTCAAAATTGCATTTTCAAAAATAACAGATGAATAATCTGTTACAAGCACATCTGTTATAAAAAGAATATCATTAATCTCACGTTCATCACCGAAATCAAACACGCTGTTTTTAACACTTTCGGGAATCTCGGGAGGATTTTTTATAAACGGATGATATTTTACAATGACTGCCCAATCATCACCAAGCTCATTTAAAAGCTTTTCTATATGAAGAAAATCATTGGGATAATAAGCATCGTGAACATTACTTCCCCTGAAGGTTGGTGCAAAAAGGCATATCTTTTTATCTTTAAGCCTTGGTTCCTTTTCGTAAAGCCTTGCAATGGTTTTTGCCTTATAATCTTCATCAAAAAGCATATCCGTTCTCGGAACACCAACAGGCTTTATTCTGCTTTCATCAATGCCAAACGCCTGTGCATAAACGGCAGAGATTTCGGGAGAAGAAACAATTGCTTCTGTATAATTTTTATGTGTTAAAGAATTTTTTTCTGCAGATTTTCTGCTGTAACCGAATTTTTTAAATGCACCCATAGCGTGCCAAACCTGCACAAGATGCTGATTTTCACGAAGCTTGAGAACGTAAACAATCGGTTCAAAATCATCAACAAGAATAAACTTACTTGTTGCCATTTCATATGCAACTGCTTTATCATCAGGCATATCAACGCTTGTAAAGGCAGTTACTTGACACGGTATATTGTTATTTTCAATATAATTTTTTATGGCAATAAGGTTTCCGCCGAGCTTTCCGCGCGAGGTTGTGAACATAAGAATTTTATTTTCTTCAAGCGGTGCTCTTTTCGCCTTATTAAACAGTGATATAAACTTAAAAAATCTTGCCCTTTGAAGCATAGGGTAAAACGAAGATAAAAGCTTATTCATTTTTATACGTCCTTATAATTATAACGGTTATCATATGTCCCCTTTATAAGCTCATCAATAATTTCACCGTAAACTTTTGTTATTGAAGGGAATTTTTTATTTACATAATCTTTTTTAAACTGCTCTGTTATCTCGGCAGAAACGGAATTTTTATACACGATTTCTTTAATAATTCCCTGCGCATTTTTTGAATATGCCGCAGGAATATCATTCCAGAAATCAATATAAAAGCCGCGTTCATCAAGATACTTATCACTGTCAAAGCAATAAATATATATCGGCAGATTTTTAAGCAGTGCTTCATAAATTATAGAGCTGTAATCGGTTACAACTGCATCTGCAACTGCCATAAAATCCATACCTGTAAACTGCTCACTTACCTTTTCATTATCAGGTGAGTCAATATAGATTTCTTCCTTGTTTGTATCCACAACGTGATGCTTAACTATAAGGTTATATTCTGAATAATCTACCGCATAAATAAGCTCCTGTGTTGCCTTGCGGAGCTCTGCCGTATCCTCATCAGTATCTCTGAAGGTAGGCACATACAGAATATTCTTTTTGCTGTTATCCAGTTCAGGATAAGCCTTATAAATATCGATTTTTAAACGCTGTGTTTCATTTTCGTCTGTTAAATAATCCATCCTCGGTATGCCGATAGGAATGAATTTTTCCTTTGGCTGCCCAAACGCCTGTGAAAAGTATTTAACACATTCATCACCGCTAGCGGCAATCAAATCATAATTATTATGCATTTTAAACGCATTGGCTACCACGCTTGAGCTTCCGCCCTCCATATCAAGTATGGACTTGCCGAAGCGTTTGAACGAGCCAAGTGCATGCCAGAGCTGAATGATTTTCAAATCACTTTTATGCTTCAGCATACAGGCAAGAATGCAATATCCGTCAAGTACAACAACCCTTGATGTTGCAAGAGCCTTCATCTGCCGAAGCATTTCAAATAAATATAAAGCCTTTCCGAAAATTCCCGACGGTATCATTTTACATAATACATCAACTTTATACTGCGGATAATTTGTTTTCAGTTCATCAATAATATATCGGAAATCCATTGACGGAGTTTCGCTCTGGCGTGAGATAAAAGTAACCTTATTCTCTGTTTTACCAAGCTTAAAAACAGAATAAATACAGCCCATAATTACGCCGAATATTTTTGCGAACAATACGGTCACTTTTTCTCACTCCTTTACCGAAAGTTAAATTAATTATTCATAAAGAGGATATTTTGCACAGATTTCTGCAACACCCTTATTGATATAATCCTTCTGATTTTCAAAATCAGTAACTGCAAGATAAATAAACTCTGAAATCTTTTCAAAATCTTCTTCATTAAGACCTCTTGTTGTTGCAGCAGGCGTACCGATACGTACACCTGATGTAACGAACGGAGAAAGCGGCTCATTAGGAACCGTATTCTTGTTGAGCGTGATGTGCACCTCATCAAGTCTTGCTTCAAGTTCTTTTCCCGTAACACCTGTGCCGATAAGTGAAAGCAGCACAAGGTGGTTATCGGTTCCGCCTGAAACAAGGTTAAGACCTCTGCTTGTAAGACCCTTTGCAAGTGCCTTGGTATTATTTATAACTCTCTGCTGATATTCCTTAAATTCAGGCTTAAGAGCCTCACCGAAACAAACAGCCTTACCCGCAATAACATGCATTAAAGGACCGCCCTGAGTACCCGGGAACACAGCAGAATTAAGCTTTTTAATAAGATATTCATTATTGCAGAGAATAAGACCGCCTCTCGGACCTCTTAAGGTTTTATGAGTTGTTGTTGTAACAACATCCGCATAAGGAACAGGGCTCTGATGAAGACCTGCTGCCACAAGACCTGCTATATGCGCCATATCAACCATAAACATTGCACCGTTTGCGTGTGCAATATCAGCCATTGTTTTAAAATCTATTGCACGCGGGTAAGCAGAAGCACCAGCAACAACAAGTTTTGGCTTAACTCTGTTAACCTGCTTTGCAAATTCTGCCATATCAATATAGCCTTCATCATTAACACCATAAGGCACAAAATTGAAATACTTACCGCTGATATTTGCAGGTGAGCCGTGCGTTAAATGACCGCCGTTATCAAGGCTCATACCCATAACGGTATCGCCCGGTTTAAGAAGAGCAAGATAAACTGCCGTATTTGCCTGCGCACCTGAATGTGCCTGCACATTGGCATAATTTGCACCAAAAAGCTCACAGGCTCTGTCTATAGCAATTTTCTCAACGATATCAACATACTGGCATCCGCCGTAATAGCGCTTGCCGGGAAGTCCCTCGGCATATTTGTTTGTAAGCACGCTTCCCATAGCTGCCATAACCTGAGGTGAAACAAGGTTTTCAGACGCGATAAGCTCAATATTTTCGCGCTGACGCTTAAGCTCAAGCGCCATTGCATCCGCAACTTCCTTATCGGTTTCTGCAACCTTTGCAATAGAATCATAATAATCAGAATACATAACTAATTCTCCTTTAATAATATATATTTAGTTACAATTATACTTATATATAATAACATATCATTCGGTGTTATACAAGAGCTGTTTTTGTACGAATTTCAAAAAAAGAAGACGTGTCTGAAATTATACTCAAACACATCTTCAATAAAACTATTTAATTAAACATCATAGTTAAAATTATAATTCAGGATAACATCAACCTGAAAATCAGCCTCAATATCTCTGTTAAGGAATCTCATATTAGCCTGAACATTTACAGGTGCATAAATCATAACATTCTGCAAGCAGGCATTACTGTTAATGTCACACAGAATGCTGGTATCACCAAGACTGCATATTCCACCGTCCTTCTGCGAAGTCGAGCCGTTTTCTCCGGCTAAATCATAGCCCGCCTCCTTATCAACTCCTGCAGAATCGTTATTCTTTTCAATTAAATCCTGCATGGATCTGACAACACTTGTTATATCAATAAAACTCGTGTGTGTCGATGCAAGAGCCTTAACCTCAGGTGAATCAGACATTTTTCCGTATTGATTCAGATAATTCACCGCTCTCATAACAGCATCAAATGTGGCGGTTTCTTTGGTAATAATGAACGCAATTCTTTTATTATCACCAACATCTTCCATCCATGATTCCGACACACCGTTATAACACTCTTTATCCACATTTTTGTGTGTTAACTGAATAACATCACTCGGCTTAATGTGCGAATCCTCAATTGAAACACCGTCTGCAAAAGTATAGCTTGTTACTGCATCTTCCAGCTTGCCAATGTGATAATCAATCAATTTCTTCAAAGGATCGTTTAAAATTGAAACCGAACAATCTATTTTACGTAATTTTACCGTTGTTGTAACATCAAACTTAAAATCCTTTTCGTTTACAGTATTTTCAACCACATCAATATAAAAATCAAGTACCTTTTTAGGTTCAGCCGAAGAAGTGATTGACAGATTCTTTACACCTGAAACAAATCCATCATTTCTTGATAATATAGCAACTACAACTATTACAACCAACAAAACAACCGCTGCAATTTTTACTATTTTTTTCATATTCACACCTCTTGCCTTGCTAAAAACAAATACGCGAACTACAAAACATATAAGAATTTAAATATAAAATAGT
>OFFJ01000176.1_pt1 | contig 54411 bp, 41 predicted proteins | sample 1521261 | NCBI WGS metagenome assembly OFFJ01 (sample SAMEA3504122, study PRJEB24116) | mouse gut metagenome | biome: mouse gut; feature: mouse-associated habitat; material: faeces | place: Denmark | collected 2011 | reverse complement strand
CTCCACAAATTCTGCGCAGACCTGAATCTTCACCTTCGCCCTGCCGTCCTTCTCACCCATAGCCAACAACTCACGGACTGCCCGCGCCCCAAGCTCCTGCTTATATACATGCATCGTAGACAAGGGAGGGTCTGAAACCTGGCCATAGGCGACGTCGTCAAACCCAATCACAGAGATATCCCCGGGGACGTCATAACCACATTCTTTCATCGCCCGCATACACCCGATGGCAATCACATCATTGTCCGCAAAAAACGCCGTCGGCAGCTCCTTCGCCCCGGCAAGATACTCTTTCATCTTCTGGTACGCCGTCTCAATCCTGGTTCCTACCGTCGCAACATACTCCGGTTTTACCGGCAATCCGCAACGCTCCATCATACGGTAATATCCCGCCTCACGGGAACGAAACGCCTGAATCCGGAACTCTCCTTGCAGGTAGCCGATCCGTTCATGCCCCTTCCCGGCAATGTATCCTACCGCCTCCTGCGCCGCTTCCGTATCATTTATCAGCACACTGTCAAACCCATATCTATCGCTGCGCCCATCCAGCAAAATAATCCGGTTTTTCGCTCTTTCATAAGGAGCGTAATCCTCTTCCATCATCTCCGTCCCGAGAAGAACCACGCCGCTGTGCATATCCGACAGAATGTCAAGAAGCTGTTCCTCATAATCCGAATCACTGCTGTCCACGTAACAAAATACAGTTTCATACCCCATCAGCTTCGCCTGACGCTCCACGCCTTCAATCACGGCCGGGTGGAAAGAACTGTCGTCAATAATCATCCCATTCTTCCGGAATATGACGAACCGAATCTTGGTGATCTCTTCTTCCACCCGATATCCCAGCTCCTCCGCCGCCTTCCATATCTTCTCTGAAGTATTTCTGTTGACTCCCTTTTTATGGTTCAATGCATTGGATACCGTAGACATGGAAAACCCTGTTATTTCGCTGATTCTACGTATATTTACCTTCATATCTTTTTGTCCTCTCACATCAAGTATGTTTTATTATAGCATACTGATGCGAATTTTTAGATAAGAAAGATAAAATTTTATAAAATTTTTTTCAGATTATGGCACGCCGTAAAATGATGTTCCCCTCTATCCTCAAGCTGCGGTGTTTCCGTCCTGCACCGCTCAGTCGCATAACGGCATCTGCTGGCAAACCGGCACCCCGCCGTGCAATTCATCGGGCTTCCGACCTCGCCTTCCAGCGGAATCATAGATTTGTTCCGCTCAATCTGCGGGTCAGGAATCGGAATCGCAGATAACAATGCCGTTGTATACGGATGTATCGGATTCGCATACAATTCAGCGCTAGACGCAATCTCAACAAGCTGCCCCATATACATAACACCGACCCTGTCGGAAATATGCTTTACCATTGACAAATCATGTGCAATAAACAAATATGTAAGCCCAAGCTCTTTCTTTATTTGAACACTTCTTCCGTAACAATGCGAAGTGAACATTCCACATATACTTTTAACAACTCAATACATGACTGCAGATCATCAAGATTGATAATGCTGTTCGGAGAATGGCCGTACCTTGTAGGAATCGAGATTCCCACTGCCTTTACTCCCCGGTAAGATTTATTGATTGCCCCGGCATCGGTTCCTCCGTTCACCAGCACGTCGAACTGATATGGAATCTGATGTTCCTTGGCACATTCGACCATCTGGCCTACCATGTCTTCATCACAGGTTACACAGGCATTGCTGATACAGATTGCAGCCCCCTTTCCCAATACCGCGTTTCCATGTTTGTCTCCCGGTACGTCAAAAGAACCTGTAATATCGATTGCGATTCCAAGATCTGGCTTTATTCTTTCCGCCGATGTGGTCGCCCCGAAAAGCCCTACTTCTTCTTGCACCGTAAATACAAAATAGACGTCGTGATAAGGGGTTTTCATCGCCTTTAGCGTTTCCAGCTGCACATAGCACGCGCTTCTGTCGTCAAAGGCTTTTGCCATCACGTTTCTTCCGGCAAGTTCCTGATAGTTTCCTTCAAACATCGCGCAGTCGCCCACCTTCACATACTTTTCTGCCTCTTCCTTTGAGCCTGCGCCGATATCAATATACAGTTTATCTATGTCGCCGCTTTTAAAATCTTCTGGTTTCTCATACGCCGCCACAGTTCCAACCGTCCCGTTTTGGAACACCACCCGGTTCATAAACGAACAGTGGGCAGAAACCCCTCCGACTTTTTTCACTTTCAGGAATCCTTCATCCGTAATCTTCACAACACACAGCCCGATTTCGTCCATATGCGCCGCGACCATAATTTTTTTCTTATTTTCTCCGTTTCCCCTTTTTAACACAATCAGGTTGCCCACAGCGTCTCTAACGATTTCATCCCCATGGGCTTTCACCTGTTCCAGGATATAATCTGAGACTGTTTTCTCATAACCTCTTACACCCCAGATTTCCGCCAATTCTTTCAGCATATTCCTTCCTCCTTCGTTATATAATCCTATATGTCTTGATTTCATATGGCTTTAATATAATTTCCGCCAAACATCCGCTTATGGGAATTTCTCTTTCATTGTCTTCCAGAAGGTTACACTCATACATCCGGCTGACCGTTTCCGGAAGGGAAATCTCCGTCTTCGTATACCTGTTTCGGTTCTCATACATACGGATAATCCTGCCGTTTTTATCTTCTGCCTGCTTTATGACCTCGATGAAGCAGTTTTCGGCTTCACATTTGATAAATTCTTTTCCGGCTTTCCCACCTTTGTTACGCCCCTGCAAAACCACCACCGGCGGCACGTTTAAGTTGTACGCCATTTCGATTGTTTCTGCTTCCTGCCACCTTCCCGCATGGGGATAAATCGAATAAGTGAAATCGTGTTCTCCTATATCTTCATTTTCATTGGGATAAATACCTGCTTTTATGAGCGTTAAAGACAAATTCCCATCCTTAATTCCATAACCGTATTTGCAGTCGTTCAAGAGGGTGATTCCATTATTTTCTTCTGATAAATCTGCCCATTTATGTCCGCACGCTTCAAACTTTGCAGTATCCCAGCTATGATTATTGGTCGTCTCCCTTTCTATATTTCCAAATTGAATCTCATACGCCGCTTTTGTCGTATTGACTTCAACCGGGAAATTAACCCTTAACAGGACATTATGCTCTCTCCAATCTACATGCGTCTCGAAATCAATCCTGGGCACATCATAGTAAAGGTGGATTTTCTGTATTACTGTGGAATCTGCAAACTGTTTTATGATTTCCAGAGTCTTCCTCACCTGCCCGTCTTCTAAGACCCGCACATCAGAAACCTTATCTGCGTAATAGGGTTTTTTCTTGTAAAAAATGTCGATATCCCAGTTATCCCAATTCATAGGACGGTCTTCATATGTTATGATTTCATTGGCTTTTTTGCCGTCCTTAATAAGCTGTTTTCCCGTCTGCTTTTCAATCAGAGACACAATCTCCATGCATTCGTTAAAAGTAACGCTGTAGAACCGGTTTTCAAAATGTCCGTCCCACTGACACGAATGTTTTTTCTCATCGCCTGCTGTATAATAGAAAACCTTACAGCCAAGTTTCGGTATCCCCTCTGCATAAAATACAATTTTGCCGTCAGAAGTCCTCTGGAACGCAAGCTCTCTCCCGTCTTCCTCTGTAACCTTTTCAACCGGCACCTGTTCGAGCCCCTCTACAAAAATGACGTCGTTCCTTACATATCCCTGCGTATGATATACAACAATCGCATGGTCCTGTGTATCCACCGTCTTTGCTCCTTTTTCAGCAATTGCCCTTAAAGTTTCTTCCCCTCGTTTCTGTATTTCTTCATACTCCTGATCACTTTGGCGGTAAACCGCTTCAATACAGCTTCCAGGAATAATATCGTGAAACTGGTTTAGAAGAAGTATCTCCCATCCCCGTTCAATCACCTCCGACGGATACGCAACCCCCTGCTCCCGCAGCATAGACGCCAGTGTTTCTAACTGCATATATAAAATTTCGTTTTTCCTGTTATACCGCTTGTTTTTTGCTATAGACGTCAGCGTACCCCTGTGGTACTCAAAATACAATTCTCCATTCCATTTCGGCATATCCGGAAGCCCTGCAACCTTCTCGTAAGTCCGGTCAAAAAACTCCCTTTCAAACTCCTGTTCAATCCTGGGAATGCCAGGTATGCCGTACCGGAGCCTCTCTGCATTTTCAAGCATCTCCTTTGTCGGGCCGCCGCCTCCGTCCCCAAATCCAAAAAGCATGATCGTGTTTTCCGTCAGGTCACGGTTTTGGAATCTTTTAAAAGTTCCAAGCGCCATATTCGGGTTAATGATTCCGGTATACGTCGTCGTATTTCTCGTATCTGAAAACGATACGTTCATTCCAAAAGTTTTATCGAAATCACATGCGGTAGGCATAAAGACAAATACTTCGCTTCCGTCTATCCCCTTCCACATAAAGGTGTCGTTCGGGAGCTGATTGTACTGGTTCCATGCAATTTTTGTCGTCATAAAGTACGGGATGCCTGAACGTTTCAAGATCTGGGGCAATGCCGCCGAATACCCGAACACGTCCGGAAGCCATAACGCCTTGCTTGGGATTCCAAACTCTTCTTTAAAAAATCTCTCTCCCTTTATGATCTGCCTGACCAAAGATTCTCCCCCGACCAGGTTGCAATCTGCCTCCAGCCACATGGCGCCGTCTGTCTCCCAACGCCCTTCTCTTATCCTCTGCCTGATTTTTTCATACATTTCCGGCATCTGTTCTTTTACAAACTGATAAAGAATCGGCTGGCTCGACATAAACTTATAATCCGGATACTGTTCCATCAAGCGCAGTACGGTCGAGAAACTCCGAAGCACTTTCTCCCTTGTCTGCTCCACCGTCCAGAGCCACGCAACGTCGATATGGGTATGTCCGATTGAGCTTACGACCGGGGCTTTTTCATCCACTTCCGTGTAGAATTCTTTGACAAGCAATTCATCAGCGGCCGATAAGGAGCCATAAAACAACGGACTGTACGGTTTCCTCAAATCAATCCTGCCTGCCGCCCCGTCTAATTTTTGAAGAATCCTCCTGCAATTCTCTTCATCGCTGTTTTTCAAAAGCCTTGCGCTCTCTAGCGGGACGGAAAAATCATAATAGAATTTCTGGACCGCATCGTCAATTACGATAAGATTGCTTCTTAATATCAAATCTCCCGGAACCGAGCCGCTGTAAACCAGCATGGCAATCTCGTATACTTCACCGGCTTTGGCGTCGAAAGAAAGTGTAACCTCCCTGTGATTCACATCTACCCCTTGTGCCAACTTCTGATTCACATAGAAAAGCATCTGCGGGTTCGTCGCATCCCATTGCCCTTCCCTGCCGGAGATTAGCTGCATCTCTACGTGCCTGTGATCCATCTCTTTTGGAATCACTACCGTCGTCCGCAGCCATCGGTGCGAATCCAGGGTATTCCACGGCGTATCGATTTTATAACCCTGCCACTTGGTCACATCGCATTTTTCCCCGCCTTCCAGCTTTCCTTCATACATTTTGTAATCACGGATTGGGATACAGATTGGATACCTTAGCTTTTCGATATCTTTTATTAACCGTTCCATTCTTTCTAATTCAAACAATATACTCATCCTATCCTCCTCAGCTCTCTGGTATGATGACACATTTTCTTTCGGTCAACTGTTCCAACGCACCAGTAATTAAATCTATTTTTCAAAGCTATATGCTATAATATAGGTTGTGTCATAAATGAAAGAGCCGCTAAAGCTCTTTTATTTCTTTTATTTCCCTTCTCAAAATATTCTTATCAATCTCTATCGCCTTCCTGACATCCCGCTGGCACAGCGCCTGATACAATTCCTCATGCAACGGTATCGTCTCTGTAAAAGGGCTCTCCATATCCAAAGGAAAATTCCACATTGAATTCATCTGATTCGCCAAAAAAGCCAAAAGCTGTTCCAACACATCCCAATGACACATCCGGTATAGCTTCCGATGGAACTCCTCGTCTTCTTTGTTCTGTCTTTCGCCGCGATGGTATTTTTCCATCAGAACCTTCACAATCCCGCCTAACTCATCTAATTCTTCCTGCGTACTGTTCTGTACGACCAACTTGAGCATCTCTTTTTCCAGGATAAGACGTACCTCTAACATCTGAACAAGCGATTCCTGCTCTTTTACAATATCAACCTGATTATAAAGGGCTTCCTTGAAATTCTCTTTTACGTAAACGCCCTTCCCATTCTTTACCTCTAAAACGTCTTTGGCTTCTAACGTCTTGATTGCTTCCCGCAATGCAGTACGGCTTACCCCCATCATCTCAAGCATCTCAGCCTGTGAGGGCAGACGTTCTCCTGCTTTTAAATTATGTTCCTGTATATAATTCTTAATATAAGAAATAATTTCATATTGAAGAGACATTCTCTGTATTTTTGCCATTCTTTTTTGCCCCTAACTCTTATCCACGTTCTATATCCTATCATATAGCATAAAAATTGTCAATATTTGTATTATTTTTATCTTTTTTTAGTCATTTTGCACAATTTAGCTCCAAAATTTTTATCACTTTCCACCGCCTACTCCCTCCCAGAGACATAATTCGGATTCTCTTTGAACGCCTGCAGCAATTCCTGCCTTGGTTCCTCCTTAAAAACCTTCTTCCAGGATTTCAACAGATTATCCGACGTAACGCTGATAGATTCAATCCCGATAAAAGAAGAAACCGGCTGGTTCAAGACCGATTTCGCAGCCGCCAGCGCAATCGCCTGCCCCTGCTCATAAGGACACTGGGCGCTCAGCGCCTTAATCATGCCGCCCTTCGCCATGTTCAAGGCGTCCGCATAATCCAAATCACTGGTCACAATGGCAATATCCGTCCTGCCAAGCTCCGTCAACGCAGAGATCACCTCCATCGCCGGCCCGTCCCAGGAAATATAGAGCGCCTCGATTTCCGGATACCTTTTTATCAGCTCACCCGCCTTTTTATAAACCTCGTCCTCTTTCCCGAACCTGACCGTCTCGCACAACCGGAGGGATGGGTATTCCTCGCTCAACACCTGTTTTGCCGCGTTATCCCTCTGGGCCGTGGCATAAAAATCCGCCCCATGGACAATCATGCCATAGTTTTTCAGATTATGCCGCCGCATATATTCCCCCAGCCCATGCCCCATGTTCTGCCCGTGGGAATGTTCATTAATCGACACACAGGTCACATAATCCCCTGGTCCAAGCCCATCCGGGACATTGGAAATCAGAATCAGCCTGATGCCGCACTCCGTAATCTTTTGGAACGCCTCTGCCGTAATCTTCTGGTCGGTTGGAATGGCAATCAAAATATCCGGCTCTAACATCCTCAGGCTCTCAAGCTGCCTGCACTGAAGCTGTGGGTCAAAATGGGCGTCCGTCGTCCCGATAATGGAGATGCCCAGATTATCAAAAATATTCCTGATTCCTTTCAAATGCAGCTCCATCCACGCTTTTCCCGCATAGTGGAAAGATATGACCGCCGTCGCCTTTTTTGACCGGATACTCTGTACCTCTTCCTCCGACAGCAGCAATTCATTCATAGAAGAAGCCTTTTCCCCAAAAGGTCCCCGGCCGATTCCGCAGGTAGACGAACGCACCATAAGCTCCATAGGCAGCGTAATGGCCTGATAAACGTCTTTACAGGCAGGCATATTGGCGCACTCCTGATTCCCAATCCTCTTCATCAGCACAGAAACCGCCCGCCTGGCGAACTCTGCCGTATCAAGCTCTACCGTCGTAAGCGCCGGCGTATGCAAGGACGCCCAGTCAAAGCTGCCGAAACACACGATGGAAATATCCGCCGGGCATGTAATGTTGTGGGCGTCGATGTATTTTAAAAACGGAATCGCAACCGCATAGTTGGCAATCAACAGCGCCGTTGGCGCCTGCTCCCCGCCCAGGAGCTTATCCAGCACGTCGAACACATCCTGCTCCTTCTGCAAAAACGGATGAATATATTCCGGCGTCTCCAAAATACCATACTCCCCAAGCGCCTTCTGAAATCCGGCCAGCCGCCGGGGCGTCCGTCCCCGGCTCCTCCCCAGAAATCCGATTCGCTCATGCCCCTTCTTAATCAGATGTCTGGCGGCCTTATATGCGCCGTCCATCGTATCCGAATAAACCATATCCGCCATATAACCCTCGACTTCCCGCCCCAGGATGACTGCCGGTATCTTTGCCTCCGCCAAGATACCGCGCAAGATAACATCCTTTTCATCCGGAAAGACCAACGCCCCGGCTACCCCGTTGCCATCCAGCAGTATCCGGAAAAAAGCCTCCATTTCGGAAACATCTGAATTACACGCTACCGTAATCAAGGTATAGCCCGTATCTTTCAGATGTTCATCGACTTGCTGCTCGATACGGCGCTGAAAATCACTTTTTTTATCTGCAATCACCATCAAAATATACTGTTTCTTCGCCTGCACCGTCTGGGCAGACGCCTTTTTCACGATAAAATTCGGCAAGTCGTCCAATTCCCGGATTGCCCGTTCTACCTTCTCGACTTTTTCGGGGCTGACATATCTGGTCTTGTTCACCACATGAGATACGGTTGACGCCGATACGCCGGCCATTTTTGCGATATCATTAATCGTAGCCATAATCCAAAGTCTCCTACACTCTTATCATATCTTAATTATACCTTCCAGCGGAAAAAAGTCAATCTGCCGAAATTCATTATCGCACAACCAAAAGGCAGGAACCCGTCACATTACAGGTTCCTGCCTCTCAATTTTAATCTTCCACTTTTACCCACTGTCTGGTATCCGCCGATTTCATGACCGCGTCACAGACTCTCTCCACACGGTATCCAGTTTCAAAGCTGGTGCTTGGCTGGTATTCTCCGGCAATCGCCTTGATAAATTCGTACATTTCGATTGTCTTCAATTCGCCGTATCCAATATTCATTCCCGGAATATTCCAGGTAACTTCCCCATGGAAATGAGCCGGGCCGGTATAAATCGTCTTAAATCCCCTTCTGTCGTCCGGGTCGTCTGCAAAGCAAACCTGCAGTTCATTCAGCCTTTCATAATTGAACGCAATGCTGCCCTTTGTTCCGTGAAGCTCCACGGTAATGAAATTGTTCCTTCCCCATGCATTGCGGGTTGCCTCGATACTTCCCACTGCCCCGCTCTTGAATTTTACAAGAAATGCGTCCTCATCGTCCACGTCCACTTCTTTTCTTGGCGCTTCCGCCCCGAGCTTCACCGTTCCAAGCAGGTCTACGCCGCCTTCCTGCACCGGCCTTTCCTTGATATAAGTCTTCACCATGGAAACCACCTCGTCAATGTCGCCCGCAAGATACTGGGCAATATCGATGACATGGGAAGCGATGTCGCCCAAAGTCCCAGCCCCGGCAATGTCCTTCTGGAATCTCCATGACAGCGGAGAATCCGGGTCAGCCGACCAGCTCTGCAGATAGGTACAGCGGATGTTGAGAATATCCCCCACCGCTCCTTCCTCAATAAACTTCTTCGCCAGGTCAATTGCCGGAACCCTGCGGTACTGATAAGCGTTCATGCTTACAATCCCCTTCTTCGCCGCTTCCCTGGCCGCATCTGCCATAGCCTTGGCGTCTTCAAGCTTTGAAGCAATCGGTTTCTCACAGATAACATGCTTGCCCGCCTGCAATGCCGCAATAGCAATCGGGGCATGGGAGTCGTTAGGCGTACAGACGCTCACAACGTCAATCTCAGGGTCATTGACGATATCATGCCAATCCGTACAGCACTTCTCAAACCCGAACCTCTCTTTCGCCTCCTGCGCAATAGACGGCTCAATATCACAGATCGTCTTCAGTACCGGTACAGCCGGAGCCGGCCAGAAAAATTTCGGCATGTTAGAATATGCGACCACATGTGCCTTTCCCATAAAACCTGCCCCTACCAGACCTACATTTAATTTTTTCATGATTAACTCCTCCTACTTATTTTAATTTTAATTACTCTTCTTTCTCTGGCTCAAATTACTGATTGCCACCGCAAGGATGATGATTCCTCCCTTAATCATAGTCTGCTGCGCAGAACTCAGATTCGCAAGGATAACCGCGTTGTTCATCATCCCCATAAGCACAGAGCCGAACAACGCCCCGATGACTGAGCCGGTTCCGCCGGACATTGCGGTTCCGCCCAGCACTACCGCCGCGATGACGGACATCTCATCGCCGTCGCCATAGGAATACCGTCCCGCCTGCATCCGCGCCGCATACATGATTCCCGCAAACGCCGCGAATGCGCCCGACATGGTAAATGCGATGATTTTCACCTTCACCGTATTGATTCCACTGTAAATAGCAGAATTTTCATTTCCGCCGGTGGCGAGGATATGCCGGCCGAAGGCGCATTTATTAAAAATCAAAATACCGACGGCGTAGAACAGCACCGTCCACAACACGAGTACCGGAATCCCTGCCACGCTTCCGATTCCAAAAACTGTACAGAAGGCCTTGTTGTCAATGGGAACCGCCGCCGTATCCGTAATCCACATCGCCGCGCCCCTTACCAGTTCCATCGTACCCAAGGTGGCAAGAAAAGCCGGAAGCTTTAATTTTGTGACCAGCAATCCGTTGATACAGCCAACAGCCATGCCGAACCCAAGGCCAACAAGCAGCGCCAGCAGGATGCTGTTGGTCGCCTGCAGAACAAGAGATACCAGCATCGCCGTCATAGCAGTGACCGCCCCCACCGTCAAATCAATCTGTCCTGCCGCCATGACGAAGACGCCTGCCACCGCCATGACCGAAATCATTGCAGTCTGCCTCAGAATATTAATCAGGTTCCTTGGCTGCAAAAACCCTTTATTCCCAAGAATGACCGCAAACAGAATGAATACAGCGGCAAATATGATGTAGACCATGTATTTATCCCACTGTATGCTCTTTTTATTTTTGCTGAATTGCATATTGTAACTCCTCCTCCGCCTTTATGTCGCTCCGGCCGATTTCTCCTGTGATTCGCCCGTCGTATAAGGTAATAATCCGGTCGCAGACCGCCATCAGCTCTGCCAGCTCCGAAGATACGAACAGCACCCCTTTCCCCTCATCGGCATAAGTCCTGATAAGGTCGATGATTTCCGCTTTTGCGCCTACGTCTACGCCCGCCGTCGGCTCGTCTAGCATCATGACCTCTGGCTGCATGTTCATCCATTTGGCAATGATGACCTTCTGCTGGTTGCCGCCGGAAAGCAGGTTGATTCGTTTATGGATGTCGTCCGTCACAATATTGAGCTTGCTCACATTGTCGTTTACCATTTCCACCGCCGCTTTTTCATCCACGAAGATTCCATTTTTTCTCATCTTCGCCACTTTGGGCAGAATCGCATTCTCCTTGACCGAATGAATCAGGACAAGGCCCTTTTTCCTTCTGTCTTCCGGAATCAGTGCAAAACCGTTTCGGATTGCCTCCCCGGGATTTCCCATCTGGACGGCTTCCCCGTTAAGCATGACGGTCCCGCCTTCTCTTCTCCTCAGCCCAAACAGCGTTTCTAAAATCTCCGTCCTGCCGCTTCCCATCAGTCCCGCAAACCCAAGGATTTCTCCCTTTTTCAGGTGAAAGGAAATTGTGGCAGGTGTCAGATTCAGGCGTTCTGCCAGCCGTTCCACATACATGTCCTCCAGGAGCAGCGATTTGAGTATCTGCAGTCTGGATTTGTCTGCCAGGCATTTGAAAAGCCTGATGGCATTTGTCTCTGTCATTCGGCCACCTCCCATATTTCTTTCCGTTTCTTCAGGATTTCCTCCATGGTATCCAGTTTCAATTGTTCCTGCAGCACCCGTACTTCGTCATGGTGCGTTTTCGCCTTGTCAAGGGCAGATTTCCAGGACTGGGCGATCATTGCCAGACGGGAGTCGAGAAACTCCAGCCGGGCATTCTCTTCCGGGAATGTTTTCAGGGAAGTCTGATAAACGCTTTTGGCTATCTGAAAAATATTTGCCCTGATTTTTTCAAAGTCGGATTCGTCTTTTCGCTCATCTGCCACCAGAAGGGCGATGGTTTTCTGGATATCCGCTGTCTGCCGGTCCAGATATCCTATAAAAGTTTCATGTTTGCAATTGTCCATAATTTTCACCATTTCTGCGCTGCTTTTGTGCATAACGAGTTTGTGGCAAGCCATGTATGGCTTTGCAGCGCGAAGACACAAATCTCGCGATTGAAAATTTTAATTTTCAATCTTTCATCTCTTGTCATTTGAAGGTCTATACTGATTATATACATACAATGCTGGTATGTCAATATTTATTTTTATATTTATCTAATTAAAAATTATTGAATGATATCATGGATACAAACTATATTGAATTCTGACGGGATATGATTTATACTGTGAATAATATTTTGGCGTAAGGAGCAGGAGATGAACCAGGATATTCTTTGTTTTTTTGATAAAAAGCCGGACGCGCTGCCATTGTACGAGGCATTTGAGCAAAAGGTACTTTCCGCGATGCCGGACGTGAGTGTGAAAGTCCAGAAGACGCAGATTGCCTTTTCCAACAGACATCATTTCGCGTTTGTATCTTTTCTGCCGGTGCGGAAGGCAAAAGAGAGGCCGGAAGTTTTTATTGTGATAACTTTTGGCCTGGGATACCGGGTGGATTCGCCGCGCATTGACGCGGCAGTGGAGCCGTATCCTCATCGCTGGACACATCATGTCCTGATCTCGGACAAGGCGGAGATAGACGACGAGCTGCTGGACTGGGTAAAGGAAGCCGGTGCCTTTTCGGCCGGCAAGCGCTGAAAGGTCTGGTAAAAACGCCGGGAAAACGTACCTGGCAGAACAGGGGGGCATTGTATGAGTAATGAGAAAGTATATCAGATGGATTTTGCAAAGATTTACCGGGCGCTGGTCAACAAGGCCGTAAAAAAGGGAAGGACCAAAGAGGAAGTGGACCAGGTAATAATGTGGCTCACCGGATACAGCCAGGCAGAACTGGAGGACATGTGGGAAAAAGAGCTTTCTTACGGGGATTTTTTCCGGAATGCGCCGGAGCTGAACGAGAACAGAAAGCTGATTAAGGGGGTGGTCTGCGGCATCCGGGTGGAAGAGATTGAGGACCCCCTGATGCGGGATATCCGGTACCTGGACAAATTAGTGGACGAACTTGCCAGGGGGAAAGCCATGGATAAAATTCTGCGGAAATAATCCGGAAGCCGGTATCAAAATTCATTTCCGGAAAGAAAAGATGAATGGAAGAGGAGAAGACAAAGTGAGCGACAGAATACCATTAGGGGAGATCAGAAATCATATCGGGAAAAGGGTAAAGGTTCAGGGTTTTGTGGATACCATCAGGGACAGCAGGGCAATGCTGTTTATTGTCTTAAAGGATATCACCGGGAAGGTGCAGATTACGCTGGAAAAGGAGCAAAAACCTGAGGCTGCGGCGGCAATGGAGGGTGTAACCGGCGATTCCGTGATTACCGTTTCGGGAGTGGTGGCTGAGAATTCGTATGTGAAAATGGGAGGGATTGAGATCCTGCCGGAGGAAATCAGGGTGGAGAGTATTGCGGATCCCCTGCCCATTGCCAGGAAGGAAATTCCTGCCACAAAGAAGAAAAAAGCGGTGGAAAGATCCGGCATTGACCAGAGAATTGACTATCGCTGGATCGACTTGAGAACCGATGAGAACCAGTTTATGTTTCAGGTGCAGACTGCCTTTGTGAATGCCATGAGACAGTATCTGCTAAATGAGAATTTTGTGGAGATCCATACGCCGAAACTCATCGGGGCTGCAAGCGAAAGCGGCGCGGATGTTTTTGAGGTGAAATATTTCGACCGGAATGCCTATCTGGCCCAGAGTCCGCAGTTTTATAAGCAGATGGCCATGGCGGCAGGTCTGGAGCGGATTTTTGAAGTGGGACCGGTTTTCCGTGCGGAGAAGTCCTTTACAAGCAGGCATACCACGGAATTTACGGGCTTTGACCTGGAGTTTTCTTATATTGATTCTTTTCATGATGTGATGAAACTGGAGGAAAATCTGCTGAAGGCAGGTCTGGAGTGCATCCAGGATAAATATGGGGAGCAGATAGAGGAAATGTTCGGGATACCGGTGAGGGTTCCCGGGACGCCGTTTCCGGTGATTTCCCTGAAAACATTATACGAAGAACTGGAGAAAGATTTCGGTTACACCGTTGACGAGTCGGAAAAAGGGGATCTCACCACAGAGGCCGAGAGACTGAGTTTTGAATGGGTGAAAAAGCATTACGACCATGAGTTCCTGTTTGTGACAGATTTTGACGCCTCCAAAAGGGCTTTTTACCATATGAGAGACGAAAACGGTGTTCCCCAGGGGTATGACCTGATCTGGAGAGGCGTGGAGATTACCACCGGAGCACAGCGGGAACACCGCCACGAGATTTTAAAAAGGCAGGCAGAGGAAAAAGGGCTGGCCGAAGACGTGAAGTTTTATCTGGAATTTTTTAAATACGGATGCCCTCCCCATGGGGGATTCGGACTTGGGGTGGACAGGCTGACCATGCTGCTTCTGGGGCTGACCATAAAGGAGGCCATGTTTATTTTCCGGGGGCCGGGACGTCTGAATCCGTAATTTGTAATGTCATGCATGGAGACCCGGGGAAACATTTTGTATTCCCCGGGTTTTGGATGGACGGACTTTCGTAATATTTCATAAATAACTTTTTTCAGCCAGGGTTTCATGTTCCCTGATCCACTCTTCCATAGCAATACTCCTGCCGTGCCGGATTCTGGATTCTTCCGCTGCCAGGGCCAGATAGTGGCTCATCACTGACTTGGAGACAGAGGTGAGCCCGCAGCCGGGTTCCCTGTCCTGGGCAATATCGTCCAGAAGTTCTTCCACCATGCGGAAATCCCCGCCGCCATGGCCGCTGAAATCCTGGGCCAGTGTGGTGACATCCGTCAGTTCCGGCTCTTGTCCGAAGCGGTTCGTGCGGATCAGATTGCGGTCCATGTCGGCTTCGATGTCTCCCAGGGTTCCCATGATATGAAGGTGCCGGCCGCCTCTGCTGGTGAATGCGCTCATGGTGAAACTGAGGGTCACGCCGTCTTCCAGCTCCGCGTTTACCACCTGGTGATCCACCACATTGTTGCCTGCGTAATAAACGCATTTTCCGTAATTGCCTTCCTTCAGCGCCTGGCGGATATTTTCTTCCGTGGGATGTATGTTCAGGATATTCAGGGGCCACTGTGTCCGGTTCTGCAGGAGTCTCTCGTGAATGTAAAAGCGTTCCGCGTTATAGGGACAGCTTTCCCTGACTTTACAGTCCTCCAGACATCTGGGCGCAGCGCCTTCGGGTGCTTTTTCGGGCCGGAATAAGAACAGGCTGCCGTAGGAGGAGACATATTTGGGGGCTTTGTCTGCCAGCCAAAGCAGAATATCCATGTCATGGCAGGACTTGGCCAGTATCATGGGGCTGGATTCCTCTGCTTTTGCCCAGTTGCCCCGCACATAGCTGTGTGCCTGATGCCAGTACTGCACATTTTCTTTTGCCTGGACTGCCACAATTTCCCCGATGGTTTTTTCCCGGATAATGCGTTTGATTTCCTGGAAAAAGGGGGTATAGCGCAGCACATGGCATACTTGTACATGACGGTGGTATTTTCGGGCGGCAGCGGCGATTTCGGCACATTCCGAGGCAATGGGGGAAATGGGCTTTTCAATGAGAAGGTGATAACCCTTTTGCAGGGCGGGGATGGCGTGGGCATAGTGCATCCTGTCCTGGGTGCAGATAAAGAGCACATCGGCCATTTTGGGGGCGGCCAGCAGCTCCTCTGCGGAGGAAAAGCACATTTCTTCAGGAATATGAAATTTCCCGGCCACATCCCGGCGTTTTTCCTCCACAGGATCCGCTATGGCCGTAATCTGCATTTTCCGGGGAAAACGCAGGGCACATTCCGCATAGGTATCTTTTCCCCTGCCGCCAAGTCCCGCGATTGCCACTTTGACACATTTCTGATTCATTTTCATTCCTCGCTTTCATAAAATTAAAGACCCCGCTGCAGGCAACGGGGTATCAAACCAATGAATTGGCTTCCATATCCATGCAGGCATGGCTATTTTCCTCATTGCCCGCGGGCGTCGTATCCTGTCGTCTGTTCCGCAAAAAAGACGGATCCGGTTCCGGATCCCGGCACCGATGCATTTCAGGAGGACGGTGTCCGGGAAGCGCTTTCGCAAATCCGGTTTCCGGCAACCCAGACGGCCCTGATATTGATATTTTCGTCAAACAATATCACATCTCCGTCCATACCGGGCAGCAGCCCTCCTTTTTGGCTGTCCAGACCCAGCAGCCGGGCGGGATTTGCCGTCATCATGGCCACGGCCTCGTACAGGGGAACGTTTCCAAGGTCCCGCATGGTCCGGATCAGCCGGTCACCGGAGGCAACGCTTCCGGCAAAGGAAGTCCGGTCCGGCATTTTGGCCACACCGTCTTCGATGATTACATCCTGGCCCTGCTCCAGGCTTCCCAGTTTTGTGGACGATCCGTCCGCAAGTCCTGCGCCTCTCATGGCGTCGCTGACCAGAATGATGTTTCGGGGATCTTTGCATTTGCGCACCAGACGCAGCAGACAGCCCGGCAGATGACAGCCATCCGCAATGAGTTCCACGGCCCCGGTGTCGCACAGCAGTCCGGCTTCCACGGCCCCGCCCATCCGGAAGGCATTTTTTCTGTGGACGCCGGTCATTCCGGAGTAGAGATGCGTCATAAGGCAGAAGCCATGGGCAAAAGCGTGTTCCATACAGTCAAAGTCGGCTTCTGTGTGGCCTGCGGATACAATGATTTTGTTTTCCGCCAGGAATTCTGCCAGTGCCAGTGCTTCCGGCAGCTCCGGGGCCAGGCTTACCCGTCTGACGCAGCCGGTTTCCAGAAAACGACGGCATTGTGCCAGGTCAGGATCCCTGATAAAGCCGGGATCCTGGGCGCCGCACTGTCTTTTGTTAAAATAGGGTCCTTCCAGATGGACCCCCAGAAGATGACAGTCCTGAATCCGGGGGGCATACTGTACAAAGGCATTCAGCACATGAAGGATTTCTTCCTCGCTGGCGGACATGGTGGTGGCAAGCAGGGAGGTGGTTCCGTGGGCGGCATGATAGCGGGCAATTTCCTGAAATGCTTCCGGAGTGCCATCCATAAAGTCATATCCGTTTCCGCCGTGAAGATGAATGTCTATCAGGCCGGGAGCCAGGTATTGGTTTTGGCCATCCCATATGGTATCCGCCAGTTTCAGGGCCTGATGCAGGGCGTTGTCCCGGGTGTTTTCCCCCACGGCGGCAATTTTCCCCCGGGACAGCAGCAGCCAGCCGTTTTCAGCGATCCGGTCTTCCCATACGAGCCGGACATTTGTGATGAGTGTATTCATACATACTGCTCCAGAAGCGGGGAGGGCACTTCCGACAGGGATTCCTGATCCGCAAATATTGTCACATCCCTGTGGGTTTTCAGGATAGTGGCGGGAACCATATTGTTGACATCCTGCTCCAGGGTTTTGCGGATAGCCGCTGCTTTTACGCGATAGGGAACGGGGCAGATAATATGCTCACATTTCAGGATGCGGCTCACCGTCATGGATACTGCCTGGGCGGGGACATCTTCCAGAGTGGGAAACCAGCCTTCCCCAAGCTGCTGCCTGCGGCAGGCTTCATCCAGGTTCACCACAATGTAAGCGTTCTGGTTGTCAAAATCCGCAGGCGGGTCATTGAATGCGATATGGGCGTTTTCACCGATGCCGATGAGGCCCAGGTCAATGGGGGCGCTGTCCAGCCGGGCAGTCAGATGCTCTATTATGGAATCCGTGCCCCGGGAGGTATCCACAAAGTGTACGGCCTTTAAGGGGCCCACCTTTTCCACAAAACGCTCCGTGAGATATTTCACAAAGCTGGCGGGATGTGTCTGCGGCAGGTTTACATATTCGTCCAAATGGAACATTTCCACCCGGCTCCAGTCGATGTCTTCCAGGACCAGGGCTTCCAGCGTGGTAAACTGGGAAGCTCCCGTGGAGAGGATGATACGTGCGCTGCCCTTTTGGCAGATGGCTTCGTTTATGTACTGTGCTGCCATGGCGGCAGCTTTTTTTCCCAAAACAGTGGCATTTTCACTGACAATTATTTTCATTTGCAAATCTCCATTTCCGGATATCTTCGATATCCCCGTATTTTAATATTCCCGGGATGACAAAGGATGCCATGTCCGCGGGATCATAATATTTCTGTGTCACAATTTCACCGAAGGAGGCCCGGGGACATTGGCAGGTAAGGGCACGGATTCTGTGATCCAGAAACGCGGCAATCTCACCGTAAAGGGAATGGCTTCCCCAGGTATACAGTTCTGTGCCGGAACAGTCAGTACCAGGCATTTCTTCCACAGCATCCAGACAGCGCAGCAGGTCAAAGCATCCAAGCGCCATAAGGCAGTCGTCCAGCCAGAGAAGATCAGTGTTCAGCTTGAACTTCGCGCTGTAGAAGGCTTCTTTGTCCACGGCAGGGGAAAACTGCCTCTGCTCCAGCATGCCCATCCCCGTGATATCCAGAACCAGCACTGCCCGGCCTCTGCGGCAGATGTCCCTGATGACGGTGTAGTGCTCCGTGAGGCGCCTGCAGCCGTCCCGCCACAGGGCGATGGTGACCGGCAGTCTGTCTTTTGTTTCACGGAACAGGAAGCCGTGGTTGATCACGCCCTCCTGGGACTCCCATAGGTAACTGTCGCAGAAAAGATCCAGAACCATTTCCGTATCCCGGATTTTCCGGAGAAAAAGAGGACCCGGACGGCGGTTCCTGCAAAGTCTTTCCTGCAGAAATGTACGCATTTTCTGTGCATCCTTTCCGGAAGCAGCCCACCGGGCCAGGTATCTTTCCCTGTTTTGTTCAAAAATGCCCCATCCCGCTTTTTCGTTCCGAAGGTAACCGCCCGCACTGCACCACAGATCCCTGGGATTCCGGAGCATGGCGGGTGCAAATGCCCTTCCGGGCCCGGCTGGCTGTTCTCCCATTTGGAAGCATGTTCTGAAAAAATCCGCCGCGCGGATGGCCATTTCCAGGCTGTAGGTATGCATACATTCATCCCGGTAAAGCTGAAACCGTGCTTCCTGACCATATAGTTTCCAGATTTTCCGGCACCAGGCATAGGTATCCAGTGTGCCTTTCGCCGGGAAAAAGTCATGTGCCGCTGCCAGAAGCAGCACGGGCCTGGGCGCCATGCACAGCAGGCAGTCCCTGTGGTCTATGCCGGCCAGTGTCAGGCCCGGCCAGATCTGTTCGTTGTCCTGGGGTTTGCCGGTGGCAAGGATGGCTTTTCTGCTGGTCACAAAGGTTCCGGGAGCGGCAGCGGCGATTCTGTTGTCAAGCATCATCATCATGACTGTCAGGGTTCCGCCGCCGGAGTTTCCGGTTATTCCGATGCGGGAACTGTCGATGTCCGGCCGTTCTGTGAGATAATCCACGGCCCGCATGGCGTCATGCAGAAGGTATCTGGCGGAGCTTTCTCCCAGGAGCATACACTGGAAGCCTGCGTAATCGTGTTCCCGGGTGCATCTTCCCACGCATTCCCTTCCTTTTTCTTCCTCATAGTAATCCGGGCGTTCTCCCTGGCCGTAAGAGTCCATGCACAGCGCCGCGATTCCCGCAGCAGCCAGACAGATGCATGCCCGCTGATATTCGGCGGCGCCTTTTCCCAGGGGATCATGGCCGCACACCAGGAGAACCGCAGGATGCTGTCCGCCCGGAACCGCAGTATCCGGAAGATAAAGGTTTGCGGAAACCCATACCCGGGGGGCGGACTGAAAGATGATTTTCTCGATGCGGTATCCCTGGCAGTGGAGGGTGCCGGTGACGGAGGCGCAGAGAGGGGACTTTTTCTCCTCTCCGGCGCCTATGGCCTTCCGGAATTGTTCCCGCACAAAATCCTGGTACTGTGTTACTTCCGCAATATTCGTAAGCGGCCTTTCTTTGGCCTGGGCAAAAGCCTGCCCGGTGAGCCCGTAGACATAATCCCTGAGCTGGTCCGCCGCATCGAATGCGCTGCAGCCGTTTTCGGCCTCTGTTTCCATATCCCTGATGGTGATCATTCCTGCGCCTTTCTCATTGCCATTTGATGATGTCATCAATTTTGTGGGGTTTTCCATCCTGGATGCTTAAGTTTGCGCAGGCCCCGATCATTACGGAGCGGATGCCTGCCCTGACATCTGCAATCTGTCCCAGCGGGTCCTCGGCAGAGCCCCGGATGAGCATTTCCAGGAGACGGATGTCGCCGCCGCCGTGAGTGCCCTCCGCCTTGGGAATTTTATAGGTGATGGTTTCTCCCCTGTCATTGTAATATTTTATATAATCATTGGGATCGGAAGCATTTTCTCCCGAGTAGTAAGTGGAAGCCTCCAGCCGTCCCTTTGTGCCGGTAAAGGCAATTTTCCAGCCTTCATAGGGATTGTAGGTGGTCAGGGAATAGGTCAGGAGCGCACCCTGCCTGTAGGAGACGGTGACGGACATGGTATCTTCGATATCAATCTCTTCCGAAAAAATACATTTGTCCCTGAAATAGCCGTCTTCCTTTTCCGGTATAAAGTACATACCCTGGACATGGGGGTCCGCCGTGTTCGGGAAAGCATATTCACAGCGGTTCCGGCAGGTCAGGCACCGCTCCCCTCTTTTTTCACGGACGGGGCCGTAGAATCTTCTGGAACCGTTGGCATAAATCACGTCGGGTTCCTGGCCCAGCCACCAGTTTACCATGTCAAAGTGATGGGTGGCCTTATGTACCAGCAGACCGCCGGAGTTTTCTTTTTTCCGATGCCATCTCCGGAAATAGTCTGCCCCGTGGCGGCGGTCAAGAAGATACTCATAGTCCGCGTGCAGAATCTCGCCTATTAAGTTCTGGTTCAGAAGTTCCTTGATACGTCTCACATAGGGCATGAAGCGACAGTTAAAGGTTACATATACTTTATGGCCGCTTGTCCGTTCTGCCGCCAGAATCTGGTTGCACTTATCGCCGTCTATGGTCAGGGGCTTTTCCGTGATAATGTCGCAGCCATAGGAAAGCCCCCTGATAATGTATTCGTGATGCCAGCTGTCCATGGTTGCCACTATCAGCACATCCGGTTTTTCCTTCTGCATCATTTCGTCAAAATCGGCATACAGTTTTGCAGCCGGGGCCGCGTTGTCCCGGAAATAGACGGCCCGTGTGCCATTGATGTCATAAATGGCGGATAGTTCCGCAATATCGGAAAAACGTTCCGTGATAGGTTTGGCAAACATGCTGAAAGCTCTTCCGCTGGCACCTGCCAGCACATATTTTTTTCTCATAATGCCTCTCATTCTGCGCCCTGGGCTTCCAGGAACCGGTCATACTTTGCCTGCTCGATGGCAATGACTTCGTCGATGCCCATTTCTTTGATCTGCTGTACATAGGTGTCCCAGTAGCCGTCAATGTCATCTTTGCCCATAATAAAGCGGGCTTTCATTTCCTCTTTGTAGGTCCATATATCGGAAAATCCGGATTCTGCCTTGGCTGTGGTCTCCTCAGGAGTCATGATGATCTCAAAGGAAGGGAAACATTTGCGCATCATGGCCTTGTTGGCTTCGTTCCAGGCATTCATTTCCTCCGTGGCAGTGGCCTGGGCCAGGGAAGCGTCGCTGATTCTGGGAAGCTTATGATTGGCGCCGACGGAGTTGAGCACTTCGGTGGTACTGAGTCCGTCAGGGTTGTTCAGGACATAATCCGTAAACTGGGGTTTTCCGTCCACCATTTCATAGGTAAGGCCTTCAATGCCGTAGACGGCCAGCATTCTGCCTTCATCGGAGGCCCATACATAATCCAGAAAACGGAAGGCTTCCTCCGGGTTTTTGCAGTCTTTGGTGATAAAGTTTTTGCCCGTAATGGTGGGGACGGACACGGAGAAGGAAGTTCCGTCGGGTCCTGCAGGCACATTGATGGCGATCCATTCCTGGCCTTCATTTGCGTTGAAGGTGGGAAGATTGGTTACCCAGCCCTGTACCATACCCACTTTGTCGGTATTGATCAGAGTATTCCAGTCCTCGCTGCTTCTGGTGGAGAACATGGAGTCCAGCAGTCCCTCGGAGTACATAGTATTCATGTACTTCAGGAAATCCTTGTAAGAGTCCTCAATGGGGGGATAAACCACTTTGCCATCCGGGTCCGCGTCAAAATCCCGTCCAGGGGAAATCTTGAACATATAGGGCCAGGAGAAATCCAGATTGTACGTGCCGGTGATGGTGCAGGGGATTTCGTCTGCCTCACCATTTCCGTTGGGATCGCCGTCCCGGAAGGCGCGCAGGACCTCCAGCAGTTCGTCGGATGTGGCAGGGACTTCCAGATTCAGCTTGTCCAGCCAGTCCTTGCGGATCATCAGGCCGTGACCGAAGTTTTCGCCGTCCTGAATGGTAGGGATGCTCAAGATGGTACCATCGGGTTCCGTGATCATGCCCAGAATATCCGGGTGCTCTTCCAGATATTTTTTGGTATGCACGCCCACAGAGTCGATAAGCGGCTTTAAGTCCACGATCAGTCCCGCTTCATACAGGTTTCTGGGATCCTGGCCGTAAACACTGGTCATGATATCCGGCATGTCTTCCGCCGCGGACAGGATAGTCTGGGTATATGTTTCGTATTGCTGGGCATCCGGACTCAGTTCCCATTCGATTTTTACATTGGTGGCTTCCTGGAGGGCATCTGTCACCGGCGTGCCGTTTGCGTAGCTTTTGGGGGCATAAGGATTGTCCATGGAAGCAATGCGCAATGTGACAGGTTCTTCCTGGGGTGTTTCTTCCGGGGAAGAGGATACCTGCTGTGTTCCGGAGCCCTCCGCTGCCGGAGTTCCGGTGTCATTGCCATTGTCGTTTCCGCAGCCTGTGAGTGTGAGTCCCGCCATGGTGCCAGCCAGAAGGAACGATAACAATTTCTTTTTCATATTGACCTCTTTTCTGCCTCTATGGGCGTTTGCTTGTTTATGCATCAACCCTTCAGGGAACCCAGCATGGCACCTTTGATCAGATGCTTCTGGGCGAAGGGATAGACCATCATTATGGGAATCATGGTAATCATGATCAGGGCATATCTCATCTGCAGCACCAGAGTGGACTGTTCCATCATGTTCTGGGAGGAATCCGAGAACATCAGGGAGTTGGAATTGTTTGACAGAACCCTGGCCAGAAATACCTGGATAGGCTGTTTCGCCGCGTCTCTGAGATATAGTATGGCATTAAAGTAGGTATTCCATTTATCCACGGCATAAAACAGAACTACCACGGCAATAATGGAACGGGATGTTTTCAGTACAATACTGGCAAAAATTCTCAGTTCATTGTAGCCGTCTATCCTTGCCGCCTCTATGAGGCTTTCCGGAAAGCTTTTGAAAAAAGAGATGGCAATAATCATGGTGAAGACGCTTACGGCGCCCGGAAGGATAATGGCTGCCCTTGTATTGTAAAGTCCCAGTTTCTTGATCAGCAGGAATGAGGTCACCATGCCGCCATTGAAATACATGGTGACAAGAAAGAACTTTGTCAGGAAATTCCGGAAAATGAAATCCTGGCGGGACAGTGTGTACGCGCCCAGCAGTGTGACTGCCGTACTGTAAAGGGTGCCTGCCACCGTGTAAAAAATGGTATTGGCATAGCCGGTCAGGATATTGTTGTTTTCCAGCAGTGTCTGGTATGCCTTCAGGGAAAAACCCACCGGAAACAGTACCACTTTGTTTGCCAGAACGGCCTCCTGGCTGCTCAGCGACATGCTGAAAACGTAGATAAAAGGGTATAAGGTCAGGAGAAACGCCAATGCCATAAGCAGCCATTTTACGATATCAAAAATCCATTCCCCCCATGTTTTTTTCATTCTTTTTTTCATATATGCCTTCTTTCTTGCGTATGATATTTTCTGCTTACCAGAGAGAGCTTCCTGTTACTTTTTTGGATGTCTTGTTGGCAATGACCAGAAGCAGTATGTTGACCGCCGAGTTGAACAGACCCACCGCGGTGCCGAAACTCTGCGCCCCGTCCAGGATTCCTTTCCGGTACACGAATGTCTGAATCACGTCCGACACATCCCATATGGCGGGATGATACATGAGGAGTACTTTTTCCAGGGAGGCGTTCATGACACTTCCCAGGTTCATGATGAGCAGGACAGACAGTGTGGGCACCAGATTGGGAAGCGTGATGTAAAGGATGCGCTTCATCCTGGAGGCGCCGTCGATCTCAGCCGATTCATACATGGTGGGATCCAGGGAACTGAGCGCCGACAGAATGATAATGGAGCTCCATCCAAAGCCCTGCCACACGCCGGATGCCACATAAATCGTCCGGAACCACCCGCTCTCGTTCATAAAGCTGACAGAGGAGCCGCCCAGGGCCCGTATCAGTACATTTACAATTCCCGTGTCGGGATCCAGAAAGTTCTTTACCATGCCCACCAGAACTACAACGGAGATAAAGTGCGGGAAGTAGCTGACTGTCTGAATGACCTTTTTGGCGTGCCGGTTCCGGATTTCATTCAGGAAAACCGCGAAAATCACCGGAATCGGAAAACCCCAGAGAACGGAGTACAGGCCCAGGAGGAAGGTGTTCCTCAAAGTTCTGCCGAAATACAGGGAATTAAAATACTCCGCAAAATGCTTCAGGCCCACCCATTCATTTCCCAGAATACTGTGTCCTATTTTGTAATCCTGAAATGCGATCAGCACTCCGTACATTGGTATGTAGCAGAAGATGAAGACCGAGATCACTGCGGGAAGTACCATAAGAAAATAGTATTTGTTTCTGTTCCATAATTTTTTGTAATTTCTTTTTCTGTTTTTTTGACTTTGCATTTTCCACCCCCTTGTGCGCCTGGGCGCACATACAATCATTCAGTCTTTTGATGACAGAACCGCTTTGCTTTTTTCGTTCCGCAGCCGTCTGTGTGCTGCCGGAACGGATTTTGCCGCTGCGGATGTCCCTGACTGCACTTTAGCACATTTGCGGGGGAAAAAGAAATGCCCATTTCCTGGCCGGAGGTCACATCTTTTTCCGGAAGCCTGATAATATGGGGGCCTGCGCGGACTTTGGATATACCATCCCCATTTTTTTCCCGGATGGACAATTTTAGCGGATACCTGATATTTCCGGGCTTTTTGCCTGCTCCGGCAGTCTGCCGGGTTTGACAAGCGCCGGAGGAATGGGTAAGATAAAATCAGGGGGAATATCATGAGGAGAGATTTAGGAGAGTAAATGTGGGTGTAAAGAAAGATCTGAAGGTGAGGAAGAGCAGTGTTTTTCACAAAATGGCAGTTTCCTATATTGCCCTGATGGTAGTGGCTGTACTGGTGACCGGAGGGATTGCCTATTATAAAACATACAGTATTGTCTACGGCAATATTCAGGAGGCGAACCTGGGCAGCATCCAGAATCTGGAACAGAAGATGCGCGCCTTTACCAGGGAGACGGATGAACTGTCATTGTCCCTGCAGGGCTGGCCGGCCATAACAAAACTTTTTACCATGACCGGAAACCAGAACCAGTCCCTGGTAAGCAATGAGGAATTGTTTAATCTTGTCTATGTTCTCCGGAAGCATAAGGCAATGCACTCCTATATTGACAATGTGGCCATTCTGTTTCGGGACGTGGATCTGGTGATTGACTGCAACAGTTTTTCTTCCACATATGAGGAATTCTTCGGAAAGCGGTTTTTCTTTGAATCGGATGACTTTCACGGGGCAGAAGACCTGGACTTTTCGGAAGATGCCAGACTGCTGCCCAACTGCAAAGTGGGGAAATATTCCCAGCCCAATCAGGATTGTATTCTTTATTTTAAAGCGATACCGAATACTTCAGGTGTGCACAAAGCCATGCTGCTGGTTACCATGAAGCCGGAGAGCATGGTGAACCAGCTGAACTCGGCCGTGGTTCTGGAGAATGAAATGTGGCTGATCAGGGGGGAGAAGGGCCAGGTGATTCTGTCCGGCACGGAATATTCCCCGGAGGAGCTGGAAGCCCTGCCCGTCCTGGAAGCGGGCAACAGCCAGGGCGGCTATGCCTTGTGGCAGGGAATGAGATGTGTCTGTTATTATCTGAAACCGGAGACACTGGAGTATGCTTTCTATGTATTTTTTCCGGTAAATCATATTGTGCGGCAGTTTCTGGAAACATTCCTGTTTATGGTTCTTTCCCTGCTGGGTATCATCGCCGTGGGCATCTTGTTCGCTTATTATTTTGCAAGAAAAAGTTATGCCCCCATCCGCAGGCTTGCGTCCAGTGCAACCAGGGTAAGGCCCGGGGACCGGGGGGCAAATGAATATTCCCTGATAGAAGAATCCCTGGAATATCTGGCCAGCGAAAATGATGTACTGAGAGAGAGCATTTCCTCCCATATGCCGATTTTGCGCAATAATCTTCTGAACCGGCTTCTGTCCAGCACGGCAGTTTCCGCGGATGACAGGGAAGAACTGGAGAGGCATGGAATTACGTTTCCGTATACATGGTTTTTTGTCAGTACGGTTTCGGTGGAGGCCATGAAGCTGCATTCGGATGAAGAGATGATTGTGTCCCCTGCGTCAGGAGCGCTGTTTTTTTCCTGCATTAAGGAATATTTTTCGGAGCAGAACATGGTCTGTTATCTGGCGGAGACGCAGAGAGGGAACAATGCCTACGCGATGATCGTAAACAGTTCTTCCCGGAATCCGGATTTGTTCCGGCCGCTGTTTGCCGGTTTTCCTGATTTTCTCAGGAAAAAGCTTTCTTCTTCCGTGGACGTGGACGTGTCCATGGGAATTTCCCGGACAGTGGGGGCGCCGGTGAATTTCAAGTCGTTGTATTACCAGGCCCTTCATGCCCTGGAGTACCGCTATTCCCTGTCCTACCCCGGAGTGGTGTGGTATGAAGACCTGAAGGGGACGCCTTCCGTGTCTTACAATTTTACATTAAACGACGAACTGAAACTGAGCAATCTGCTGAAGTCGGGACAGACGCCGGAGGCGCTGGACTATGTGAATGCGGTGCTGGACGATTTCTTTTCCCAGGGAAAAGTCAGGCGGGAGGATGCGCTGTATATTTTCAACCAGATTCTGTTTACCTGTGCCAAGACAATCCATGAAACGCAGGCCAGCTTCACGGAGGTGGTGGACTTTAAAAAACTCTATTCCCTGGCGCTGTTCACACAGATGAATGAATATACCCTGTCCTGCGTGGCAGATACCTGCGATATTGTAAAAAACAGGCATAAGTCCGCGGAATCCGAACTCAGCCGGAGAATTGTCCGATATATCAGGGAGAACTTCCGCAGCTGCGATATGACGCTGACGTTTCTGGCAGATTATTTTAATGTATCGTCCATTTATGTGTCGAAATCCGTGAAAAAGGTGTCCGATATCAATTTTATTGACTATCTGCACAGACTTCGCATTGATGAAGCGAAACGCCTTCTCCGGGAAACGGAACAGAGTATCCGGGAAATCGGGGCGCAGATGGGGTATGACAGCGACAAGAATTTTATCCGTGTCTTTAAAAAGTATGAGGGAATCACGCCGGGACAGTACCGGAAAAATGAGTGAGAGGACAGGGGCCGGGCTCGGCGGACAAGGATGACAGGACTACCGGATTTTCCATATTGACCGGGCCGCAGGGCAAATGATTTCTGCACCAGGGGACATTGATCCCCCGGTGTTTTTTTATGCGCAGGGGCGCGTAAGGAAATTAGCAGCGAAAGCTGCACGCGCCCCGCGCGGCGAGCAGTGGAGAAGGTCGTTCCCCTGCTGGATTTGCGGAAAAACTCTTTGGTCAGTGGAAGGTATCCACACTGTAGTCGCGGTAATGGAAACCGAACCATCGTCCGGGCATGTCGCCGGGGAACCGGGGCGCGTCATAAGTGATGAAACTGCCATCCTGTGCAAGGGCCTCCGGCGTGTGAAGGCGGGTGTGTTCCAGCAAGAGATTCCACAGTCTTTGGAATATCCCGGCGTATTCCGGATCCGCGGACAGGTCATGCTGTTCCATGGGATCCCTGTTCAGGTCAAAGAGCAGCACATGATCTCCCACGGCGGAATAAATCAGTTTATGTTTCCGTTCCATGACGCAGAAATTCCGGTTCAGGCTGTTGCCGAAAAATACGCGGTCTTCTTTGGGGACGGAAGGCGAGAGCAGATTTCTTCCGGACAGGCCCTCCGGGCCGGGCAGTCCTGCCATGGCCAGTATGGTAGGGCAGAGATCGGCCAGGGTGACAAGGTGATCGGCCCGCAGATTATGGGGAATTCCGCGCTGCTGGGGCGGCATAATCAGAAGGGGTACATGGGTGCTGCCTTCAAAGAACAGATTCTTCTGGGACATATGGTGATCGCCCAGCATCTCCCCGTGGTCTGAGGTGAAAATGACCCAGGTGTTTTTGAAAAGATCATTTTCCCGCAGGGCGCCGAAGATGCGGCCCAGCTGGTAATCCACCTGGGTGATGCAGGCATAGTAAGCCCGGCGGCAGGCCTGTTTCTGCTCCGGCCCCAGGAGATGCATGTTTGTGTTTTCATAAGAACCTGCCAAAAAGCCCTGGGGTGTATTCTCCAGGGTATCCGACCAGTCTCCCGTCACCGGCCGGGGAAGGGAAATGCCATCGTAGAGTTCCCAGAAATTCCGGCAGGGGTCAAAGGGAGGATGGGGCTTTGTGAAGCTGGTCCACAGGAAAAAGGGACGTGTGGAATCCCGGGTTTCCAGAAAATCGATGGCCTCGTCGGCAATCCAGGTGGTGATACTGTCTTTTTCGTCCACGGTAGAAAGGACGGGCTCTGCCTCACATTCTCCCAACCCGTGAAGTTTGGGCCGGGCCAGAGGCTGCTTTCTGTCATATTCCCTCATATAGTCAAGGGGAAGCTTCATCTGTTCAAAGCCGTAATGGGCCCTGGCGGGCTCGAAATGCATTTTTCCTTTGGCGCATGTCTGGTAGCCGGCATCCGTCAGCATGGCGGGCAGGGTAGAACGGTTTTCCGTACATTTCTGCATGAAGGCCGCGTGGGATCCATTGGAAGTGACGCCGCTTTCATAGCCCTCCACACCGGTCATGATGGTAGTGCGGGAAGGGACGCAGATGGGGCAGCCGGCGTAACAGCTGGTATAGCTGGTGCCCATGGCGGCCATATAGTTTAAATGCGGTGTAAAAATACTTTGGTTTCCCCAGGCGTTGATGGTGTCGAAACGCTGCTGGTCCGTAGTGATTAGCAGAATATTGTCTTTTGGCATGGATTCCTCCTTTTGTTTCCTGTCTGTTTTTCGGATTACCGGGAGTTCAGGTAGGATAAGCATACCAGAAAGTGTATGGAAAAGCAACAATCGGAGAGAAAAGCTTTGTGCAAAACAGACAAAAAAATACAAAATATATGGGGGCGATATAAGATTTTTATACTATGAACTCATCTTTTTTAGATTGACGTGTAAAAGATGCCATATTATACTTGAAATAATAAAATATTATATATAACTTGCATATGAATATTACAGCAGATGAGACAGCAAGGAGGTAAGAATGGCAGGAGACAAAAAGAAAACGAAAGTCAAAAGACGCCGCTGGAGACGTGACGACACCGAACTTACGCTGTTGGCTTTGCCGACAACAATATGGTATTTTTTATTTTCTTTTCTGCCGATGTTCGGTATTATTATTGCATTCAAGGAGTTTAAGATCAACGGAGGATTCCTGAAGAGCTTTTTTACCAGTAAATTTGTCGGTTTCAACAACTTCAAATTCCTCTTTGCTTCCAAGGATATCTGGATTATCCTCCGGAACACGCTGGCTTATAACATCGTGTTTATTATCCTGGGAATCGTGGTTCCGGTGGCGGCAGCCATTGCCATTGGACAGCTGCATTCCAAGCGGATGGCAAAAGTTTACCAGACCGCCATGTTCATGCCGTTTTTTTTGTCCTGGGTGGTGGTAACTGCCCTGGTGTGGGCATTCTTAAGTTATGACAAAGGACTTTTGAACAATTTCCTGGAGACCATGGGGTATGAGCGGCAGCAGTGGTATATGAAGAAAGAAATGTGGCCGCCGTTCCTGGTGTTTATGAACTTGTGGAAAGGCGTGGGCTACGGCATGGTGGTTTATCTGGCCACCATAACAGGCATCGACAGAACTTATTATGAGGCGGCCGGTATCGATGGTGCAACCATCTGGCAGCAGATCCGGTACATAACCCTCCCCCTGATGAAGAATGTCATCATCATGATGTTTATTATGAAGGTGGGCAGTATTTTCTACTCCGATTTCGGTCTGTTTTACCAGGTGCCGAGAGATTCCAATTCGCTGTACAATGTGGTTTACACGCTGGACGTTTATGTTTATAAACAATTGAGGAGCGCTACCACGGGAATGTCTGCGGCAGCGGCGTTTATACAGTCCGTTGCAGGGTGTATTACCATTCTGACCGCAAATGCAATTGTGAGGAAAATTGACCGTGAAAGCGCAATGATCTGAGACGGAAACGCGAAAAGTCCGGTACTATCGCGCAGTGATTTAAATTAGGAGGATGGCGGATGGCTGACAGAATAAAGAAGAAAAACGAACCTGACGGATTTGACCGTTTTAACAGGGTCTCAAAAACCGTAAATATTATTCTGAATATTATTTTTATTTTGGCCGCTTTGGCCTGTGTGATTCCGGTGCTGCTGGTGGTGGCCATATCATTCTCGGCAGAAGAGTCCATTATGGAGTATGGGTACCAGTTTATTCCCAAGATTCCGTCGCTGGAAGGTTATATCTTTTTAATTTCCCAGAGTAAGATGATTACCAGGGCGCTGGGTATTTCCCTGTTTGTGACAATTACCGGCACCGCTTTGGGCGTACTGCTCACAACGCTGATGGGGTATGTGCTTTCCAGGCCGGACTATAAGCTGAACGGATTCCTGACCATGGTGGTTTTCATACCTATGGTATTTAACGGAGGTCTGGTTTCCACATACTTTGTTGTCAGTCAGTTCCTGGGGCTGAAGGATTCTGTGTGGGCGCTGATTTTGCCACTGTCGGTCTCCTCGTTCAATGTCATCGTCACAAGGACATTTTTTAAGACGACGATACCGGAATCTCTTGTGGAGTCGGCCAAGATGGATGGGGCAAGCCAGCTGGTGATATTCAGCAGAATCGTAATGCCCATTTCCCTTCCGGTACTGGCCACAATAGGACTGTTTTTATGTTTTGCATACTGGAACGACTGGTATCAGTCCATGCTTTATATTGATGACAGTAAACTTTTGTCCCTGCAGGCCCTGCTGAACCAGATCCTGACAAATATTCAGATGCTGGTAAAGAATGCGGCCACAATCGGGGTCTCGGCAGCGGAAATGCTGGCCAAGATGCCCCAGGAAGCGGCCCGAATGGCAATTGTGGTTATCATTGTATTGCCCATTGCGTGCGCATATCCCTTTTTCCAGAAATACTTTATCTCCGGCCTGACAGTGGGGGCGGTAAAGGGATGACGGTAAAAGGTACTACGGATATCAGGCCGGCGTTTGCCGGAAGATATAAATTTATATGAGAATAGGAGGATTTTCATGAAAAAGAAAAGTTTAGGCAAAATTCTGGCACTGAGCCTGACCATGGCTATGACGGCCGGTATGCTGGCCGGCTGCGGCAACGGCGATTCAGGTTCACAGGCATCCGACAGCGGAGCGGCAACCGGGGGGGCGACTTCCGAAGAGACATCTTCTGAGGAATCCACTGCCGAGGAATCCACTGCTGAGGAATCCACATCCGAAGAGGGTGGACAAGAGGCGGATAACAGCGGCAGCGGCGAGGTGCCCACGCTGATCTACTGGACAGTGGGCGGAACGCCGGCAGATGACTTTGACGATGCAGTGGCAAAGATCAGTGATTACTGCGAAGAAAAAATCGGAGTCAGACTGGATGTGAAAATTGCCGGCTGGTCAGATTACGACACAAAGATGGACACGATTGTAAAGACCGGTGAATATTTCGACCTGATGTTCGTCAACAATACCAATTACAGCAAGTTTGTCAATCTGGGCGCATTTACGGACATTACCGACATGGTACAGAGTGTGACGCCGGATCTGTACAGCTTTATTCCGGAGCAGATCTGGTCAGGTACTCAGGTGAAGGGAAAGGTGTATGCGGTTCCTACCTATAAGGATTCGTCCCTGACACAGTTTTATTATATTGACGATACCTATGTACAGAAATATAATATTGACATGACCTCCATCACTTCCATGCAGACACTGGATCCGATAGTCCGTGCGGTGAAAGAGGCAGAAGGAAAGTCCTTCTATCCGGTTCAGCTGGATCAGGGATCTCTGTGGAACGGATTCTTCAATAACTATGACGGACTGGCAAGCGGAATCCAGGCTATAGGCGTAAAGCTGGATGATGCTTCCCGCAAGGTGGTTTGTACTCTGGAGCAGGAGGATATTGTAGAAAACTTAAAGCTTCTGCACAGCTGGTATACGGCAGGCATTATCAATCCGGATGCCAATGTAGTGACGGACAGCGGAAAAGGACATATGTTCGGCAATGCGCAGGGCTGGCCCAGTGCGGCTGCCGGCTGGGCAGTGAACCAGGGTATTGACAAGTACATAGTGAACAAAGTATTTGGTCCCATTCTGACAACGGAAACCATCCAGGGTTCCATGAATGCGATTTTCGTAAACTCCAATTACAAGGAAGAAGCGCTGAAGGTACTGCAGCTGATGAATACGGATACCAAATTCCGTGATATGTGTGCTTACGGTGTGGAAGGCGATCACTTTGAGTATACAGCGGATGGATTTGTGAACAGACTGAGAGATGACTGGACATGGCCCAGCTATACCCAGGGAACTTTCTTCATCATGACCAATCAGGTGGGAACAGACCCGAATCAGTGGGATGAAGTAAAGAAGCAGAATGAGGAGGCAACTCCTTCCACTTGTCTGGGATTTGCACTGGATACTACCAACATTCAGAACGAAGTGGCAGCTGTCAACACCGCATGGGATAAGTACAAATTTGATCTGCTGACAGGGGCATCCGATCCCGAAGAGGTTCTTGCCAGCTGTATTCAGGAGCTGAAAGATGCAGGGCTGGATACCATCATTGCGGAAGCACAGAAGCAGGTTGATGAGTTTTTTAAGTAAATAGGGCGGGGGTACATACTCCTGAAGAAAAGACAGCATGAAAATTCCTGCGGGGTTCCGGACACGAGAACCCTGCAGGGTTTTTGTGGTTATACCCGAAAAATGCCGGGCCGGATACGCAATCCGTTTTGGCTGTATGAAAAATAAAAACCAGGAACAGGGGGTGGATGCCGCATGACATTGTTCGGATACCGGATTTACCGGAAGAAATTTTGGGGCACGGCTGCGGTCATGCTGCTCATGAGCACGGTGGTATTTTTGGGCATGCTGGCTTTTTTTGTCAATACCTGGATGTCCGCGCTGGGCAGCCAGGTCCGGATCCGCTTCCTGGAGTGGGAACAGCAGCTGGCGGATATCCAGGAATGGGCTTCGGAATATGTCAACAGTCTGTATGGAAATGAAAAACTGATGGAAGATTTGGCAGCGCTGTTTTTTTCGGAAAGCGAAGAGGAATATCTGAGTCTGAGGAGGGAGAACAGCCTGGGCAGTCCGGCTCAGATCCGGTATTTGCCTGCGGATATCAAAAATGTGCTCATTGACAGCCGGAACAAAATCAGCAGTGTGACCCTGCGCTCGGAAAGCGGAAAAAAGACCATATGGCTCAACAACATGGATGTCTGCCTGTCTTTCGATGGGGACACGGATGAGGAGAATCCTTTCGGCAATATTCTGGTGGCCTCCTGCCCGGTCAGGGATCCTCTCTATATGGGACAGACCATCGGCACCATGGAATTCTGGGTCAGCAGTATTGACATTTACGGAGGGGCCGGGGATATTCCCGCATTCTGGGAGATCCGGAAGACGGACGGCAGCGTGCTGTACCGCAGCGACCCGGAAAAAGATCAGGAAAGCTGGATAACGCTGGTGGCAGGCGAGACAGAAAACAGCGGCTGGATTCGGGATGTGGGAGGAAATCCGGTATTTTATATGCAGATGGAATCCGGTCAGAGCGGGCATCGTTACATCGTGGCAAAAGATATTGTCTCTGCCATGTGGGACAATGTTTATGTCCTGGCAGTGCTGCTGGCAGCGCTGATGCTGATCAATGGCGGCGTTCTTCTGAGCAGTTATGTGGGCATCCGGTCGGATGCAAATTTTCTCTCCCTGATTCTGTCCATGCTTTCCGACATGGAGAACGGGGACTTTGAAGAAATGCAGAATCGCATTCTGCCTACCAGACACCGGGAAAACGAATATGGTATGATTGCGGCTGCCCTCCAGGATGTGGGCAGAAAACTGGAGGGTTACATAGAGACGGAATATATTCTGAAGCTGAAGGAGCAGGAGACACAGATGCGTGCCCTGCAGCACCAGATCAATCCCCACTTTTTGTATAATACACTGGAAATGCTGCGCTCCAAGGCCCTTGTCCAGAATGACAGGGATATGGCGGATGCCATTGCCATGCTGGGAATGCTGTACCGGACAAGAATGCACAAAAAAGAGTATGTTTTCCTGCGGGAAGAATTTGAGCTGCTGGAGATGTATTTAAAAATCATGGCCATGCGTTACGGAGACAAATTTGTTTATCAAATGGAACTGGATCCAGCAGTGGGAGGTATGGAAACCATAGTATTCTGGCTGCAGCCCCTGGCAGAGAATTTCTTTGCCCATGGATTTGACCGGGACAGCGAATACAATCTGTTGATTGTTACCGGCCGGAGGGAGAATGGCGGCGCCTGTATCGAGATTCTGGACAATGGGGCGGGGGCAGATCCGGACAAGCTTCCGGAGATCAGAAAGAATATGTATCAGGGAAACGATGGGCCGGAAGCAGATATCGGGCTGCGGAATGTCTACATGCGTCTGAATTATTTTTACCAGGATGGATTCCGGATGGAAGTGGATAACCGGGAAGAAGGAGGATTTTCCATTTCGGTGTTTCTGCCCTTTGGGACGGGGAAACAGAAAGGAGGGGGAAATGTATACACTACTGATCGTGGATGACGAGCCCGGGGTACTGGAGGGAATCAGCAGAATTCTGGACTGGAAGGCCCTGGGCTTTGAAAGGGTCAGAATGGCCAGGAGCTGTGCGGAGGTGATTTCCCATGTGGTGGACTGGAATCCGGATGTGTGCCTGGTGGATGTCAGGATTGGGGATGAGTATGGATATGAACTGATCCGGCATCTGAACAGTATGGGAATCGTGTCTCATTATGTGATGATGAGCGGGTATGATGAGTTTGAGTATGCCTGTGAAGCAATGCGCTGTGGGGCCCTGGATTATTTGCTGAAACCGGTGGACAAAGGTAAGCTGCAGAAGAGAATAGAGCAGATTATTGTGGAAAAACTGCACGGTAAGCTGCCGGAACGGGAAAGGGAGAACAAGGATCCGGTTCTGCAGTGTTCCTACGAAGAATTGTCTCCTTTAATTCGCAAAATTGTTATGATTACAGCCATGGAATACGGACAGCATGTGTCCCTGAAAAGCATTGCTGACAGGTTTCGGATGAATGCCACGTATCTGGGGCAGATTTTTATCAAGGAAACGGGAATGAAGTTTTCGGAATATCTGATGGCTTACCGTATGCAGGCGGCAAAAAAACGGATTTTATATACGGATGAAAAAATATCCGTCATTGCCGCGGAGGCGGGATATTCCAATCTGAATTATTTCTATCAGCATTTTCACGGCTATTATCAGCTGACGCCGTCGGAGATGAGACTGGGAAACGAGTGAAAACGGTACGGAAATTCATGGCGGGGCAGATTGCCAATGCCGGCAGAATGTTTTATAATAAATGTATTGAGAGAGCGGGGGGAAGGCAATGCAGAATCAGAATCCTACAGAAGATAAGACCAAAGAGGGCCTGAAGGAAAACCGCACGGAAAAATTCCTGCAGGGGAAAAGGGTGAATCATCCCATAGTGACCGGATTTCTGATTCTGGCGCTGGCAATTTCATTTTTCTTTTTTCTATACCGTTTTGAGGATTTGTGCAGCAGGATAAAACAGCTGACAGCGATTTTGCTGCCCTTTATTTACGGGGGAGTGGAAGCGTACATGCTGCGTATGCCCTGCAATTTTTTTGAAAAGTATCTGAGGAAGTGGCTGCCGGGGAAAGGAAAGAAATATGCCGCGGGGCTGGCGGTGGTTTTGAGCCTGGTGAGTGCGTTTGTGGTTCTGTATTTGCTGATCAGCATGGTGGTGCCGCAGCTGGCCTCCAGTATTGCGTCCATTGTCACGGAGCTGCCCAATGCCGCCGCCAAAGCCTCGGAATGGATTCAGGCGCTGCTTGCGGATAATCCCGTGGTGGAAAACTATCTGCTGACAGCCATGGAGGCGGTGAACCAGAGATTTCAGGTCTGGGTCAAAAGTGATCTTCTTCCTATGCTGCTGGGTATGGTGGACGGGTTTGCAGGAACCGTGTCCGCGGTGGCGGGATTTGTCATGAATATGATTATCGGCATGGTGGTCTGCATCTATGTGCTGGCTTCCCGGAAGGTGTTCGCCAGGCAGGCCAGGGCGGTGGTGTACAGTATTTTAAAACCCCGCTGGGCGGATGCCCTGCTGGCAGAGGTGAGCTTTGCGGACAAAATGTTTGTGGGCTTTTTCAGCGGGAAAATACTGGACAGTGCCATTATGGGTGTCATCTGCTATGTGTTTTCCCTGATTCTGGGCTTTCCCAATGCCATGCTGGTCAGTGTGATCGTGGGCGTGACCAATATCATTCCGTATTTTGGTCCTTATATCGGGGCAATTCCTTCCGCATTGCTGATCTTGATCGTTGACCCCGTGAAATGTATCTGGTTTCTGGTCTTTATTATTATTTTGCAGCAGTTTGACGGTAATATCCTGGGTCCGCGCCTTCTTGCCAACAGCACAGGTCTTTCCGGTTTCTGGGTGCTTTTTGCGGTTACCGTGTTCAGCGGCGCATTTGGCTTTGTGGGAATTCTGGTGGGAGTGCCGGTATTTGCGGTGATATATGACCTGATCCGCAGGCTGGTGGTGCTGGGGCTTGGGAGAAATGGGAAACTGGATGTTCTGTGTGCGGATAGGGAAGAAAAGGTTTTGGAATCTCCCAAAGGCAGGAACTGATAAAGATACTTCTATATAAAAACAGCTAATTTGTGTAAAAATGACAGAATATTCTGACTATTTTAAACGCAAACAAAAAGATTGAAATTTCTTTAAAAAATTTTCAAAAAAGTGTTGACAAATAAAAGGGAGTGTCATATAATAAATTTACAAACAAGAGAGACACAGACATCTTCCATAAAGTCCAACTTCATCATAGGAAGTGTGACAAAGTAAAATGTGCAGGGACACAAAAAAGTAACGTATTCTAGCATCATCAGAAGGTTACGAGTACACAGAGGACAAGCATTGTGAGAAAGCACATGAGGCCGAAATGGAAGACGAAAAAAATTGAATAAGGAGGTAAGGTCCATTGGACAACGAGGAATGAGGGAGCGTATTAATCAAGAATGATTGATACGCTCTCTCGCATTGTCCTTGTGCGGCAGTCTGTGACCATACCCGGTACCGGAACATGGTACCGGTTTCAGGGTCTGCTTCGGAACTGAGTAGGAGTCATGCCGGTCAATTTTTTGAAATGGTTGATAAAGTGATTTGTATTCTCATACCCCACTTCATAGCTGATCTCATGTATTTTTAAATTGGTTTCTTTCAGAAGGTCTTTTGCGGCCCGGATTCTTACCCCGTGCAGGTACTGCAGGGGAGATGACTGGAAGTAGTCCCTGAATTCCCGGCATATTTTGTATTTATTGATCTTATATTTCTGCTCCAGTTCCTCCAGGGTATATTTGTGGAAATACCGTGTCTCCAGTTCCGAACGCAGGTCGGCCAGCCAGGACGGGATATTTCTTTCCGGCGCCATATTTTCCAGTGCCATTTCTGACAGCAGCTTTGTGAGCAGCATATGGGAGAGAACGGGATTCTGTTCCCTCCCGTCAAAAAGGGGAAGAAGCTCACAGGCCGTTCCCACAGCGGGGGTATGAAGCCAGAACGGTTTCCGGGAGGCCAGGTATTGCTGGAAATAAATCTGCACAAAACCGGAAAAATGGAGGATGTCGTATTCTGCGCTGCCTTTGATCCGGATCCGGTATGGGTACTGGCAGTCAAACAGCAGAAGACAGTTTCCCGACAAGGTGATGGAGCTCTCCCGGGAAAAGGTGGTGTAAACCAGGGAGCCTGATTTCAGACGCAGAAGGCCGAACCCGGGGTGCGCCGCGGTATAATAGGAAAGGGGACTTGTGACCATGCCGGATTCCAGGGAAGTACGATACAGAAGATAGTTCAGGACTTCCGCTTCTGGATGAAAGGTGACCAGCTGGATTCCCATTTGGGATAACAATGATAAACTCGGCTTGTAGATATCGGTATTGGTCATAAAGCTTTGGCTCCTTGTGGGGTATCCGTTATAGTAATACTAATTTATTGTTTTGCTTCTGGCAGAGACAAGGGTTAGATACGCAAGAAAATCACTTAAAACTAAAGTATTACAGTTTGATTATATAGGAAATGAGTACAAAAAGATATCGTCAAATAGACCAAAAATAGGGGGAATTATTGTGAAAATGGATGAAATATACATATTTTGCAATAATTATATATAAATAGCAATAATTGTTGATAAATTAATTAATTTTATTGGAAAATATAGCTTGAGATGGCCATGGAAGCTCCGGAAAAAGGCTGCATGGTGCTGGCAGAAATTTTAAAACAGGATGCTGAGCGGGAGAGGAAACTTCCCTGCTTTGCGCAGGAAGGCGCGGTGGACGGGATCATTGTCATGGGAGAGACCGGAGGGAGTATATCGGTTTCCTGCAGCGCAGCGTGAAGATTCCGGTGGTTTTTCTGGACTTTTATTATAAGGATATTGCAGAAGATGCAGTGGTGATGGAAGGATTTTACGGTATGTATCTGATGACGGAGTACTTGTTTGAGAGAGGCTTTACACGGATGGCATATGTGGGTTCCATACATGCCGCGAGCAGTATCATGGACCGGTTTTGCGGCTTCCGGCGCGCCCTGCTGGAGCACGGAATTCCGTTTCGGCAGGAGTGGCTTCTGGAGGACAGGGATGAGGCCGGGAAAAGAAAGTACGCCGGATATCCGGGGGAAAACATGAAATTCTGTAGGAAAAAAGCCGAAAGCTATTGTATTTTCTCGTGAAAGCGTGATAGAATGTCTCATATAGTAATTGCCGGGCAGCCGGCATCGGAAGAAAGACTGCATGGATTACATGGCAAGCCTGAAGGGACTTTCCGGCTGCGGCAGAAGAGTAGGAGGGCATTATGGAAACAGAAATCAAAAGCAATGTTGTGGAGGCACAGGCAGCGGAGGCAGAAAAATCGGCAGAGCCCGTGGAAACCATGGCAGATTACCACAAGGAGCTGGAGGCATCCTTCCGTGTGATCAATGAGGGGGACATACTTTCCGGAACCGTGATTCATGTAAGTGAAGAGGAAGTCACACTGGATTTGAATTATTATGCGCCGGGGGTGATCAAAGCGGCAGACATGAGCCGTGACCCTGCATTTTCCCTGGCAAATGATGTACATGTGGGCGATAAAGTGGAAGGCACCGTGATTAAGAAGGATGATGGCGCAGGCAACATTCGTCTGTCCTGCGTGGAAGCCGCGGAAGTCATCGGCTGGGATAAGCTGAAAGCATATCTGGATGAAAAAACCATACTTTCCGTAAAGGTAAGCGAAGTGGTGAACAAGGGTGTAGTGGCTTACCTGGAAGGCATCAGGGGCTTTATACCCGCATCCCATTTATCCCTGGAATATGTGGAAGATTTAAGCAGCTTCGTGGGGAAAGACATGGATGTGCGCGTTATCACCGTGGAAAAGGAGAAGAAGAAACTGGTTCTTTCCGCGCGGGATGTGCTGAAGGAAAGGGCGGCGGAAAAGCTGAACCAGAAGATATCCATGCTGGTGCCCGGCAGCGTGCTGGAGGGCAGGGTGGAAAGCCTGATGCCTTATGGCGCATTTGTTGACCTGGGCGGGGGCTTAAGCGGTCTGGTACATATTTCACAGATCAGCCAGAAGCGGATCAAGAATCCTTCCGAGGTACTGAAGGTGGGCGACACGGTCAGGGCCAAGGTGCTCAATACCAATCATAACAAGATCAGTCTGAGCATGAAGGCAGTGGCAGAGAATGCTGAGCCGGATCCTGTGGAAGAGAAAATGGCGGCAGAGTATAGCTCCGGCAAGTCTGTGGGAACCTCCCTGGCAGATTTGCTGAAAGGTCTGAAGCTGTAGTGAGTCATAAGGAGACGGTAAAGCGCTGCAAAAGCAGCAGAAATGGCGGGGACTGGTTTTGATATCAGTCCCTTGTCTGCCGGGATATTATCGGCTGCGCCAGGAAGCATGCCTTTACCAAAGCAGTAGTCCGATCGGTTTGTCCGTGCCGCAATAGCAGGGTATGTGCAGGGGATGGATTGCTTTTATGAATATGTCTTAATGATTTCCAAGGCAATCTCACGCTTGGAAACACAGCGATCCATTGCCTGTTTTTCTATGTAACGATGTGCATTCGGCTCGTCCATCTTTGTCTCACTTATAAGAAGCCACTTTGCACGGTTTACAATGCGGATTTCTTCCATTTTTTCCTCAATAGAAAGCGTTTTCTTCTCTGCCTGGCGGAGCCGTTCTCTTGCACTTGTCATCCAACTGAGAGCTGTAATGATTGTTTGTCTGGAAGTTGGCTTCGGAAGTGTGAAAACGCCGTGCCCGGCGACTTTGTCGTATATATCTGCGTGAAGTTCCACACGGACCAACAGCAGAACGACGGTTCCTCCAGAATGACATGTATCTATGGCGAATCTTGTCCCGATATCGTCCGGTAAGGGAGAGTTGATGATGACATAATCATATGCTTGTTGGGAAAAGGTTCTTTTTGCAGCGCTGATGCTTGACATGATATGAACAGGTGCGTACTTGGATTCGGGGAGCAGAGCGGTTAGAGCGGTATTTAGATTCTCTGTTGCAGAAACGATCAGAACACTGTATATCCGTTCCCTAAGACTCATTTTGTACGCCTCCTTTTTCGTTTTTTCCATTCATTGATTGCAATAGATGTCCAGGATTGCCGCAGGAACGTGGGCCTTGATAAACTCACTTGCCGCAGTAATTTTGCACGCCGAACGAAGATCCACGGGCAGTTTCCTGAATTTTGCCAAATCTGCAGGATGGGCTTTATACAGATTGATGTCTGCAGCCTCCGGCATGTGAGGTTTGTTTTGCAGTCCGTAAAGAGCGGCGTAGATCATAAGTGCAAATGCCAGATATGGATTTGCAGCAGGGTCAGGAGAACGAAGTTCGGCCCTATAGTATTCTCCTATGGCAGCCGGAATACGGACCAGTTGAGAGCGGTTTTCCTTTGACCACGAAATAAAGCCGGGGGCTTTATTTTGGCCAAAGCGTTTATAGGAATTTTCGTTCGGGTTCAAGAACAAGGTCATTTCTTCAATTTTCTCAAGAATACCGGCAATTACATAATAAAGATTTCTTGAGTTTTCATTGGGTTTTACAGATATATTGATATGAAATCCGCTTCCCGGTTCAGTATCAAGCGGTTTGGCGGAAAAATCTGCATACAGGCCATTCCGGTGGGCAACGGTTTTTACCACGGTTTGAAATGTCATGGCGTTGTCCGCCGCAGTAATGGCATCGGAATAGCGAAAGTCAATCTCATTCTGCCCCGGACCTTCCTCGTGGTGTGAGCTTTCGGGACGAATTCCCATTTGCTCCAGCGTAAGACATATTTCACGACGGATATTTTCTCCCCGGTCTTCAGGCGCTATGTCCATATATCCAGCTTCGTCGTATGGGATTTTGGTCGGCCTGCCCCATTCGTCTAAGGGAAAGAGATAAAATTCCTGTTCGGCGCCGAACATAAACTCAAAACCTGCTTTCGCGGCATCATCCATTGCTTTTTGCAGTAAACTGCGGGTGTCGCATTCAAATGGCGTGCCGTCAGGATAGGAAATACTGCAAAACATCCGCACTACTCGTCCGTGTTCCGGGCGCCACGGAAGCGGCATTAAGGTTTCTGCATCGGGATGGAGCAGCAGATCACACCTTGTTTCATCGCCAAATCCTGCGATGGCAGAGGCATCAAAGGCAATTCCGTATTCAAAGGCACGAGGAAGCTCCTCTGCCATAATTGATATATTTTTTTGTCTGCCAAACACGTCACAAAAGGCAAGGCGGATAAATTTAACATCTTCCTCTCTTACGTACTGTATTACCTCTTCCTTTGAATACTTCATACTATCTTACCCATTCCTTTCCATGATTGATACCATACTCCAGTAAAATTCGCCGCGAATACCGACTGCTGCCCGCCGGCAAGATATCTTTGCCCATTTTTCTGTCATAAATCCCCGCGGCCTGCAGTTTAGTTTGCCACATACATCTGTTTGTAGGGACTTTTGCTGTCGGGGGTAATGACAGTAAAGGGCGAGGACAACACCTCATGAAGATTATAGCCGAACAAATCGCAGTACTCAGACACATACACATTTAATTCTTCTAAGTCGGTTTTGTCTGCAGCACGGGCGGTAAGCTGGTTTGGAAATTTTACATTCCTGCAGTCAGAGCGCAGGAACATTTTACCGCCGTGCATCCCTGTACAGGGAAAGTAACCTACGATTTCATTGTCCTTTGCGCCCAGACCAAGAACGACGATGGCGCCGCCCGCCTGATACTCGCCAAGAAAACTTCCTGCCGTACCGCCGATTACCATAAGGGGTTTCTTTTCTTCATAGGCCTTCATATGGATACCCGCACGGTAGCCGGCATTCCCTTTGACAAAGATTTTTCCGCCTCTCATGGCGTAACCGGCGGCATCGCCGATATTGCCATGAACCACGATTTTGCCTGCATTCATAGTATCGCCCACGGCCTCCTGGGCATTTCCATGGACTGTAATAGTGGCGCCGTTCAGATAAGCGCCCAGGGCATTGCCCGGAGTACCGCTGATTGTAATGTTTTTGGCGGACATTCCGGCTGCAATATAGCGCTGCCCGCAGCATTCGGTGACAGTGCAGTCATCGGAGGTTTTGCGGAGAGCTTCATTTAAAGCTCTGTAATGGAGATTTTTTGCATTCAATAACATAATAAGATACCATACCTTTAAAATTTTTCACTCTCCCGCATGAGAGATGCCAAGGATCTCAAGTTCTTTGTCGGTCATGCTGATTCCGCGGAGCATCAGGCGATTGCCGCGCAGGGATTCGATGGAGTTGATTCCCATACCGCCCATAAGCTCTTTGATTTCATGCCGCCAGGCATTCATCAGATTAATAAGACGCCTGCTGCCTGCATCGGGATCGAGACGTTCTACGAGTTCAGGGCGCTGGGTTGCGATTCCCCAGTTGCAATTACCGCTTTGACAAGTGCGGCAGAGATGACAGCCGAGAGCAAGCAGGGCTGCCGTTGCAATGTAGCAGGCATCAGCGCCCAGAGCGATGGCTTTTACCACATCCGCAGCGCTGCGGACAGACCCGCCCACAATAAGGGAAACATGATTACGAATGCCTTCCTCACGAAGCCGGCTGTCTACAGCCGCCAATGCAAGTTCAACAGGAATGCCTACATTGTCTCTGATACGGGTAGGCGCGGCGCCGGTACCGCCGCGGAAACCATCGATGGCAATGATGTCCGCACCGCTTCTGGCGATGCCGCTGGCGATTGCCGCAATATTATGCACGGCGGCAACCTTTACAATGATGGGCTTTTTATATTCGGTGACCTCTTTTAATGAAAACACAAGTTGACAAAGGTCTTCAATGGAATAAATGTCGTGGTGGGGAGCCGGAGATATGGCATCCGAGCCCTGGGGAATCATGCGGGTGCGTGAAATGTCGCCGACAATCTTGTGGCCGGGCAGGTGTCCTCCGATACCGGGCTTTGCGCCCTGTCCCATTTTTATTTCGATGGCGGAGCCGGCTTTCAAATACTCTTCATGAACACCAAAACGGCCTGAGGCCACCTGGACAACGGTGTTCTTCCCATAGCAATAAAAGTCTTCATGCAGGCCGCCCTCGCCTGTATTATAGAAGATACCCAGTTCCTTTGCCGCACGTGCAAGGGAGGCGTGTGCATTGTAGCTGACAGAACCATAACTCATTGCCGAAAACAGGATTGGCATGGATAGTTCCATTTGGGGAGGCAATTCATATTTTAATTTACCGTTTTGATAACGCTGGACTTTTTCAGGCTTTTTACCCAAGAACACACGGGTTTCCATAGGCTCTCTCAGAGGATCTATGGGCGGATTGGTCACCTGGGAGGCATTGATTAAAATCTTATCCCAATAAACAGGCAGCGGTTTGGGATTGCCCATAGAGGACAGCAGTACGCCGCCTCTATTGGCCTGCCGGTAAATCTCTTTGATGGTTTCATTCTGCCAGTTTGCATTTTCCCGGAGGGTACAATCGCTTTTTACGATTTTCAATGCTCTTGTGGGACAGAAGGATACACAACGCTGGCAATTGACGCATTTGGTTTCATCTGCCTCCATTACGTCCCGCTCTTTCCGAAAGGAGTGAACTTTGTTTGCGCATTGGCGTTCGCATATACGGCAGGCAGTACATCGTTCCGTGTTTCTGATTATTTCAAATTCGGGATAGACAAATTCCACACTCATCAAAACCCACCGTCCTTTACTTTGATAATGACAGGTTCTCCGCCTGCAGGAGCCCAGATATTTTCCGCCTGCGGTTCCATAGCCCGGACAGCGGCTTCTTCGCTGGCGATAAACACCATGTCATCCTTTTCGCCCACTACCATGGAACGCAGCTTCAGGCGGTCATTGAGAGCCATGAGACCGCCGTTGAATCCAAGGACAATGGAAAAAGGCCCTGTAATCAGCAGACTGGGAAACATTGTCCGAAGATATGTATGCTTGTGCCTGTCTTCCGGATCCGTTTTCCCTTCGATGGTACTCCAGAAAGGTGCGGCAATTACACTTGCCGCTTCAGCGAGAGTGAGTTCCTGAACACGAATCAGATAATCCATTACATAGGTGATAACTTCCGTGTCTGTCTGCAGAGTGCATTTATATCCGAACATTTCTATAAAACGGCGGTTGGCATCATAGGAGGAAATCTCGCCATTGTGGACAACGGACCAGTCCAGCAGTGCAAACGGATGAGCGCCGCCCCACCATCCGGGTGTGTTGGTAGGATATCGTCCATGGGCCGTCCAGGAGTACCCTTCATATTCTTCTAATCGATAAAATGTGCCCACATCTTCCGGAAAACCCACAGCCTTAAAAGTACCCATGTTTTTGCCGCTGGAAAAAACATAGGCTCCTTTCAGTCCGGTGTTTATTTTCATCACGGTACGGGCAACAAATTCTTTTTCGTCAAGCTGCAGATCGGCAAGCACGGACTTAAGAGGCGCGGCAAAGTATCGCCATATAATAGGCTCGTCGGTGATTGCCGGAATCTTGCGCGTGGGTATCCTTTCCGATTTTACAATTTCAAACTGTTCTTTTAAGAATGCTTCACAGTCTTTTCGTGTGGCACGCTGGTCAAAAAAAAGATGTAATGCATAAAAATCCTTATACTCAGGATAAATGCCGTAACCGGCAAAACCGCCCCCAAGTCCGTTGGAACGGTCGTGCATGGGCTTCATGGCATTGGTGATCATCTCGCCGGACATTCGGTTTCCTTCACGGGAAATGACAGCGGCGATTGCACATCCGGAGGGGATTCGTACCTGGCCTTCCAGTTTCATATCAGTATCCTGCCTTTCGGGAAAATAGAATAGAGCAAAGGCATTTATTTTGGCACAGATACTTGCTTGCACCAAAATGAACGCCTTTGCTCATTTTCAGTATCATACTCCGAAACCTGCATTTTGTCAAGGTGAAACTTAAAGTTCTATTTTGTGCAGGACGTTGCGAAAAAAAGTAACAGCTCGGATAGGCCGCTGGACTGTTACAAAAAAGGCAGCCCGGAAAATGCAAAAAGGGGTTGACAAAGAAAACTTGCAGGTGTATAACTTAGGACATATAAAAAACAATCTTATATACGAAAAGGCAAAGACGTCTTTCAGGCTGCAGCATTTGTGTCTGCCATGAAAGGCGTCTTGTTTTTTGTATAAAGGGAGGAAACACATAGGCAAACAGAGGAAGCCGGAACTGCAAAGGAGAGTATATTATGGAAACAGTAAAAGATTATTTTGGAAGCCTGGTATTCGATGACAGAGTCATGAAAGCCACTTTATCGGATCAGGTCTATGCGTCCCTGAAAAAGACCATCGACCAGGGAACCGAGCTTGACATCGGCGTAGCCCATGGGGTGGCCATGGCAATGAGAGAGTGGGCGCTGTCCAAAGGCGCGACTCATTTTACACACTGGTTTCAGCCGCTGACCGGTATAACGGCAGAAAAACATGACAGTTTCATCACGCCCTCCCCTGACGGCGGTGTGATCATGGATTTTTCGGGCAAAGAGTTGATCAAGGGTGAGCCGGACGCCTCTTCTTTCCCCAGCGGCGGATTGAGGGCCACCTTTGAGGCCAGAGGCTATACGGCCTGGGATCCTACTTCATATGCGTTCATCAAGGGAAGAACGCTCTGTATCCCTACGGCATTCTGCTCCTACGGCGGGCACGCATTGGATAAAAAGACGCCGCTTCTTCGCTCTATGGAGGCGCTGAATAAACAGGCTCTCCGCATCCTGCGCCTGTTTGGCAACGACAGCGTAAAGAGGGTGACCAGTTCTGTGGGTCCCGAACAGGAATACTTTCTGATCACAAAGGAAATGTATGAAAGACGCCCTGACCTCCGCTTTACGGGGCGCACCCTGTTCGGCGCAAAGCCGCCCAAGGGACAGGAAATGGATGACCATTACTTCGGCGTCATCAAGCCCCGTGTGGCCGCTTATATGGAAGATCTCAACGATGAGCTCTGGAAACTGGGGATTCTGGCGAAAACCGAGCATAACGAGGTGGCTCCTGCCCAGCACGAGCTGGCGCCGATCCATACCACCACCAATATCGCCACAGACCACAATCAGCTCACAATGGAAATCATGCAGAAAGTAGCCGCAAAGCACGGCCTGGTCTGCCTGCTCCACGAAAAACCCTTTGCAGGCGTCAACGGCAGCGGCAAGCACAATAACTGGTCCATTGCCACAGACAGAGGACAGAACCTGCTTTCTCCCGGCGCCACGCCCTATGAGAACGCGCAGTTTTTGCTGTTCCTCTGTGCCGTAATCAAAGCGGTGGACGATTATCAGGATCTGCTCCGCATCTCCGTTGCCACGGCCGGAAACGACCACCGGCTGGGAGCAAACGAAGCGCCTCCCGCTGTTGTCTCCATATTTCTGGGCGATGAACTCAGCGCGGTTCTGGAGGCGATTGAAACCGATACGCCCTATGAGGGAACGGAAAAGACACAAATGAAACTGGGCGCGGATGTTTTGCCCAAATTCAACCGCGACACCACCGACCGCAACCGGACATCCCCTTTCGCGTTTACCGGCAACAAATTCGAGTTCCGCATGCTGGGCTCTTCCAACAGTATTGCCTGTGCCAACATTATGCTGAATACCGCGGTTGCCGAAAGCCTGAGAATCTATGCCGACCGTCTGGAAGGGGCAAAAGATTTTGAGACCGCGCTTCATGAAATGATCAGAAAAACCATCAAAGACCATAAGCGTATCATTTTCAACGGAAACGGCTATGAGGAAAACTGGATTCGGGAAGCCACGGAAAAACGCGGGCTTCTCAACTATCGCACCACTGCGGACGCCGTGCCCCATATTCTTGACAAAAAGAATGTGGATATGCTGACTTCCCACGGTGTCTTCACGGAGGCGGAAATCAGATCCAGATATGAAATAACATTGGAAAACTATTGCAAAACCATCATCATTGAAGCCAATACCATGGTGGATATGGCAAAAACCCAGATCGCGCCTGCCGTCAGCGCCTATGCATCAGAGCTTGCAGGGACATCTGCGGCAAAGAAGGCCTTGGATTCCGCTTTGGCATGCGGTTATGAAACGGAGCTTGTCCGGAAGCTTTCCGCCCTGACAGACAGGATCTATGACGGTGCGGTTGCCGTTGAAAATTCGCTTCTGTCGCTTGCCGCCGCCGAAGACATCGGTGAGGAGGCCGCCTTGATTCGGGATCAGGTACTGGCCGGGATGGGCGAATTAAGGGTGGCCTGCGATGAGGCCGAAACCCTGACCGCCAAAAGATATTGGCCTTATCCCTCCTATGGAGATCTGCTTTTCAGCGTTCAATAGAGATGAGGGATTGGGAAGGAGCGGAGGAAATGGCCAAATATATATTTGTCACGGGAGGCGTGGTATCGGGTCTGGGCAAGGGGATCACGGCCGCTTCTCTGGGAAGGCTGCTGAAGGCGCGGGGGCTGAAGGTGGCGGCGCAGAAGCTTGATCCTTATATCAATGTGGATCCCGGAACCATGAGCCCCTATCAGCACGGAGAAGTATATGTCACCGAGGACGGAGCCGAAACCGACCTTGACCTGGGACATTATGAGCGTTTTATCGACGAAGACTTGAACAGATACTCCAATCTCACCACCGGCAAGGTCTACTGGAATGTGCTGAACAAGGAACGGCGGGGCGAGTACCTCGGTTCCACCGTGCAGGTGATTCCGCATATCACAAATGAGATCAAGGAGTTCGTCTACCGTGTGGGAAAGAAGACCAATGCCCATGTGGTCATAACCGAAATCGGCGGCACCATAGGCGATATCGAGTCGCAGCCTTTTATCGAGGCGGCAAGGCAGATTTCTCTGGAGGCAGGCAGAGAGAACAGCCTGTTCATTCATGTGACATTGGTGCCCTTCCTGGGCGGCTCCGGTGAACACAAATCGAAACCCACACAGCATTCGGTGAAAGAGCTGCAGGGGATGGGCGTGAACCCGGACATTGTGGTGCTGCGCTGCGATGAGCCGCTGGAGGAGTCGATTTTCAGGAAGATATCCATGTTCTGCAATGTGAAGCCGGACTGTGTCATCGAGAATAGGACGTTGCCCAATCTGTATGAAGCGCCCCTGATGCTTGAAAAGGCGGGCTTCTCTTCCGTTGTGTGCCGTGAGCTGGGGATAGAAGCGCCCGCTCCGGAGCTTGCGGAATGGGAGGAGATGGTGGAGCGCATCAAGGCCAGGCCCCATTATGTGGACATCGGGCTTGTGGGCAAGTATGTGGGATTGCACGATGCCTATCTCTCGGTTGCGGAAGCGCTTTCCCATGCAGGTTATTTCCACAATACCCATGTCCGCATCCATTGGCTGGATTCGGAAGAAATCACGGCAGACACCGTGGAAGAAAAACTGGGGGGACTGGACGGGATTCTGGTGCCCGGGGGCTTCGGCAGCCGGGGCGTGGAAGGCATGATCCTGGCGGTGGGGTTTGCCAGGGAGAGGGAAATTCCGTATCTGGGAATCTGTCTCGGCATGCAGATCGCCGTCATCGAATACGCCAGGAACGTTCTCGGCATGAGGGATGCCAACTCCGGGGAATTCGACGAATTGTGCAGGCATAAGGTGATCGATTTTATGCCGGGACAGAGCGATGCCATTGACAAAGGCGGAACCCTCCGTCTGGGCGCGTATCCCTGCAGCATCAAGGCGGGCACCACAATGGCGCGCTGCTACGGCGCCGCGGACATCAGGGAACGGCACAGACACCGCTATGAGTTCAACAATGCGTACCGGGAAGCTTTTGAAGGGGCGGGGCTCATCGTCAGCGGAACCTCTCCTGACGGCAGGCTTGTGGAAACGGTGGAACTTGGCGAACATCCGTTCTATGTGGGCGTACAGTACCACCCGGAGTTTAAGAGCCGCCCCAACAGGCCCCATCCCCTGTTCAAGGGATTTATCGGAGCGGCATTTGAGAAAGCCATGGGAGGTAGGATATGAGTATCCGTGAAGAATGCGGCGTGTTTGGCGTGATGGCTCCCGATATCCGCGATGTGGCAGGCATATGCTATTATGGTCTGTATGCGCTTCAGCACAGGGGGCAGGAAAGCTGCGGGATCGTAGTCAATGACGACGGCCTGTTCGCCTCCCATAAGGATTTGGGGCTGGTGGGCGAAGTCTTTTCGGGAGAGGCCTTGTCCCGTCTGCCGGAAGGGCAGATGGCAGTGGCGCATGTGCGCTACGGCACCACCGGAGGGACGAACCGAAATAACTGCCAGCCCATTGAGGTCAACCATCAAAAAGGCAGGATGGCGCTGGCGCACAACGGAAACCTTTCCAATGCGGCAAAACTGCGCAGCGGGCTTGAGCTGTCCGGCGCCATTTTCCATACCACAAGCGACACCGAAACCATTGCCTATATCATTACAAAGGAACGCCTGAAAACAAGCTCCATAGAGGATGCCGTCAGCAGCGCCATGGACATACTGGACGGCGCCTATTCCCTGATCGTGATGTCGCCCCAAAAGCTGATCTGCGCCAGAGACCCGTATGGATTCCGGCCTCTCTGCTACGGAAAGACAAGCGACGGAATGTATGTGGCAGCCTCTGAGAGCTGCGCCATCCAGGCGGTGGGCGGCCGGGTGATCCGGGATGTGGAACCCGGAGAGATCCTTGTCTTCAGCAGAAACGGCGTTGTCTCCCGAAAGGAACACTGCGGCAGACAGCAGAAAAAGCTCTGCGTTTTCGAGTATATCTATTTTGCCCGTTCCGATTCGGTCATCGACGGCGTTTCGGTTCATGCAGCCAGAGTAAGGGCCGGATCCATTCTTGCAAAAACCCATCCTGTAGAAGCGGATCTTGTGATCGGGGTGCCGGATTCCGGGCTGGACGCGGCGCTGGGGTACAGCCGTTCGTCAGGTATTCCCTACGGCATGGGACTGATGAAAAACAGGTATGTGGGCAGAACCTTCATCGCGCCGGGAGACCGTCTTGATAAAGTGAGGATCAAGCTTTCCGCCATAGAAGATGCGGTGAGGGGCAAACGCCTGGTGCTGATCGACGACTCCATTGTACGGGGGACAACCAGCGGGCGTATCGTGACATTGCTGCGGGAAGCGGGCGCCAAAGAGATCCATATGAGGGTCTCTTCGCCGCCGTTTCTCCATCCCTGCTACTACGGAACGGATATTGACTCGGAAGAGCATCTGATCGCCTGCCAATATACCACTGACGAAATCGCCCGCAGGATCGGTGCGGATTCCCTGGGCTATCTTCCGGTAGAACAGCTTTCCCTGCTGACCGGCAGCTGCAATTACTGTAATGCCTGCTTCAGCGGAGAGTATCCCACAGAAATACCCTCCGATACCGGAAAGGATCGGTTTGAACGGCGGTTATCGGAGAAAGAGAAATAAAGATTATATGTAAGAAGGAGAAGCCAAACAATGCTGAAGCCTAATACAAGATACGGGGACTTAAAAGAAGCCTATCTGTTTAACACCATCTACAGAAAGACAAACGAATATCTCATCTCAAACGCCGGTAAAAAGGTATTTAGAATGGGCGTGGGGGATGTATCCCTGCCTCTTTGTCCGGCTGTGATACAGGCACTGCACGCTGCCGTTGAGGATCAGGGGAGGGCGGCCACTTTCCATGGGTATATGCCGGAGGCTGGCGATCCTGCGCTTCGGAAAGCCATTGCGGAGCACTATCGGGATGGGGGCGTTGAGATGGACGAGCATGAAATCTTTGTTTCCAGCGGCGCCTGCGACGATCTCGGCGATATTCTTGAACTGTTTGAGCGGGATAACAGCGTTATGGTGATAGAGCCTGCATATCCGGAGTATGTGGATACCAATCTTCTCGCGGGGAGAAGGATTATACATTTGTCTTCAAGCGAGGAAAAGGGCTTCCTGCCCGAACCCTGTGAAGAAGCCCGGGCCGATATCCTCTATATCTGTTCTCCCAACAATCCCACCGGCGCCGCATTCAGCCGCAGCGGGCTGCAGGCCTGGGTGGACTTCGCAAACGAGATCGGCGCGGTTATCCTCTTTGACGCGGCATACGAAATCTTCATAGAAGACAGAGAGATCCCTCACAGCATTTATGAACTGAAGGGCGCAGACAGATGCGCCATCGAAATCTGTTCCCTTTCCAAAACGGCAGGGTTTACGGGGACTCGGGTGGGCTATACGGTGGTGCCCCGCAATCTGATCCGGGGCGGCATGAACCTCAATGAAATGTGGGCGCGCAATCGTGAGACCAGGACAAACGGCGTCTCCTACATCCTGCAAAAAGGGGCTTTGGCGGTATTTACACCGGAAGGCCAGAGACAGATCCGCGACAATCTGATGATATATAAAGAAAATGCCGCTTGTTTCATGAGGGCATTGGAGGCGGCGGGCATCTGGTATACAGGCGGCAAAAATGCGCCCTATCTCTGGATGAAATGCCCCGACGGCATGAGCGGATGGGGATTTTTCGACTATCTGCTAAAGGAAATTCAGGTAGTCGGTATCCCGGGGGAGGGCTTCGGCGCGTGCGGGCGAGGATATTTCCGGTTCTCCGCCTTTGGAAATCCGGAAGAGACCAAAGAGGCGGCAAACCGCCTTTATCACTTATTGAAAAGGGGGTAAGGAATTGTCTGCACTTATGAAAGTTTCCTGTCTGCAGATGCATATGGAACTTGGAAATCCGTCTGAAAATTTTCTTCATGCAAAGCAGATGATTCGCCGTGCCGTAAAAGAACATCCGGACGTGCTTGTGCTGCCCGAGACCTGGAATACGGGATTTTTCCCAAAAACGGGGCTTGCGGAACTGTCCTCCCATGACCTTGCCGAAGTGAAGGAGCATATCGGCGGTCTGGCCATGGAATATGGTGTGAATATCGTAGCGGGCTCCGTCTCCAATCTGCGCGGCGGAAAGATTTTCAACACGGCAGCGGTGTTTGACCGAAAAGGCGCCTGTATTGCGGAATATGACAAAACCCATCTGTTCACGCCCATGGGCGAGGACGGATTTTATACCCGGGGCGATCATCTTTGCGTTTTTTCGTTAGACGGTATCAAATGCGGCGTGATTATCTGCTATGACCTGCGCTTCCCGGAACTCACGCGCAGGCTCAGCCTGGACGGAATCGAGATGCTGTTCGTGGTCTCCCAGTGGCCGAGGGAAAGAATCGCCCATTTGAGATGCCTGACGGCGGCAAGAGCCATTGAAAACCAGATATTCGTTGTGAACTGTAATTCCTGCTCCGCGGCTGACAGTACCGTGTATGGCGGAACATCCGCAGTGATCGACCCTCTGGGCAGGACTCTGGCGCTGGCAGAAGAAACGGAAGAAATTCTGTCTGCCGAATGCGACATGAACCTGGCGGAGGAAGTCCGCGGCAGCATGCCTGTGTTCAGAGACAGGCATCCCGGGTTATAAGGCTCTGCCGGGAACCTGGCATTCCCGCCATTTCCCGGCAGCCCGGTCTTTATCTGAGACAGGAATGCGGTTCTGAAAAAATCCCACAGGAAGCAATGTCTTGCCGACAGTTTGCTCTCCTGTGGGATATTTTTTACACCTGCCTGGAAGCCTGGCTGACGGACAGCAGCTTCTGGCGCATCTCGTTCTCGATCCTGCCCAGCTCTGCCTCCGCGCTCTTCCTCTTGGCCCGGCCGTCCTCCTGGATCTTCATCACCTCGTCTAAGGTGCTGATCAGGGTCTGGTTGGTGGCGGTGAGGGTCTCGATGTCCACGATGCCCCGCTGGGTCTCCCTGGCGGTCTCTATGGTGGCGATCTTCAGGGTCTCGGCGTTCTTCTTCAACAGCGCGTTGGTCATGTCCGTCACCTCCCGCTGGGCCTTGGCGGCCTCGGTGGAGTGGCTCAAGCCTATGGCGATTACCATCTGGCTCTTCCACAGGGGGATGGTGTTCACCAGCGTGGACTGTATCTTCTCCGACATGGCGGCGTCATTGCTCTGGATCAGGCGGATCTGGGGCGCCATCTGCATGGAGATGGTCCTGGTCAGCTCCAGGTCGTAGATCTTCTTCTCGAAGCGCTCGCACATGGCGGCGAAATCGTTGGCGGCCTGGGTGTCCTCGGGGAGGCCGCTGCGCTCCGCCTTGGCCAGGAGGGCGGGAAGCTCCACTGTCCGGGCCTGCTCCAGCTTCTTCTTTCCGGCCAGGATGTACATGGACAGCTCCTTGAAGTAGTTCAGGTTCAGCTCATACATCTTGTCCAGCATGGCGGCATCCTTTAACAGGGTCACCTGATGATCCTCCATCACCCGGCAGATTTTGTTGATGTTGCCCTCCGCCTTATCGTACTTTATCTTCAGGTTCTCCAGCTTGTTGGAGCCCTTCTTGAAGAAGCCCAGGAATCCCTTCTCCTCTTCCTCATTGTTGAAGTCCTTCAGCTCGGTGACCACGTCCGCCAGCATCTGGCCGATCTCGCCCATGTCCTTGGTGCGCACGTTGCTCAGGGCGTTCT
>OFFJ01000171.1_pt1 | contig 55022 bp, 37 predicted proteins | sample 1521261 | NCBI WGS metagenome assembly OFFJ01 (sample SAMEA3504122, study PRJEB24116) | mouse gut metagenome | biome: mouse gut; feature: mouse-associated habitat; material: faeces | place: Denmark | collected 2011 | reverse complement strand
CCCATTAATGAGGCACAAATAGTTCAATTCTGACAAATACTGAAACAAAAATCAACAAACAAATATATGGAATTCTCTATTCGTATCACAGCCGTGATACAAAAGAAACTCAATTGTGAAACAAACGGAATCCATCTGTGAAACAAAAGGAATGCAACTGTGATATGCATTACTTTGTATCCCAATATAAACCCTCCTTTCTTTGTAATACTTTATACTGAACGTATCTTTTTCACATTTTTCAGTTGTAAGTTGTAACCAAATTGCCGAACTTGCGTCCATAAGGTAGGATGGAGTTGTATAGCGACGCATATTACATAGAAAGGATACAAGCGGGAGATACAGGATGCTTTGCCTGTCTGCTCGATAGATACAGCCGTCCGGTTCATTCGTTAATCCTTAGAATGGTACATAGCAAGGAAGATGCGGAAGAACTGGCGCAAGATGTATTTATGAAGGTCTTTCGTAAGTTGTCGTCTTTCAAGGGCGATTGTAGTTTCTCCACCTGGATTTACCGGATTGCCTATAACACGGCTATTTCGGAATTGCGCAGGAAAAGACAGGAATTTGTCGCCATTGAGGAATCGCAGATCAGCAATGTGTCGGAAGAAGAGGTCAGCGAGATGTTGGGACGTACATCGGCGACCGAACAACTCGATAAGCTGGAAGCAGCCCTCGAACTGCTTCCGCCGGATGAGAGGGCGCTGATCCTGCTCTTTTACATGAAAGAGAAAACGGTGGAGGAACTGACCGTGATAACCGGTCTCGGAACATCGAACATCAAAGTGAAATTACACCGTATACGGAAAAAGTTATTTGTATTAATTAAAGGAATGGAGGAAAATTAAATATGGACAGCAACCAAAAACAACCTGATATACTGGAAAACTTGTTCAGGCAAATGCCGGAAGAAGAGTTGCCTGCATCCTTCCGTCTGAATGTGATGCAGCAGATTGCTAAAGAAACCGTCAAGGTTAAAAAACGGAACGAGTGGTTCGGGCTGGCTGCTGTCATTGCAGCTTCGCTGGGAATGCTGGGAATGGCTGTCGCTTTCCTCTTCTACATGGATTTCCCGCAAATAATCTGGCCCAACAAAATAGAATGGCCCCAAATAGATCTTCCTATCTTCAGCTTTTATTTTTATATCGGAATACTAACGTTGATCCTCCTGTTCCTTGATTATAAACTGAGGAAGGTATTTCACAAGGATGAGTAAAGATGAAGCGGGCGCCATTCTCATAGGTGGGGTCAATGGAGAGAGCCCCGCCTAAACGGTCCGCGATCAGTGTACAGATAGATAGTCCCAGGCCCGCCCCCGACTTATAATCATCCAGCTTTTCAAAACGGCGGAACACAGCCGCCTGCTTTTCTTTCGGGATGCCGCAACCGGTATCGGTCACAGCGATATGCACCTGTTTGCCATCTTCATCGACTTTGTAGGACAGGTTGATCTCTCCCTCCTGTGTAAACTTGCCCGAGTTTGTAAGCAAATTAGTCAGGATTTGTTGCAGCCGCAATTTATCGGTATGAAGCGTAACCGGGATACTATCCGGGGTAAAGGTCAGTTCCACTCCCTCCGGGATCCTGTGGCAAACACTATCCAGAGCGCTCTGGCAACATTCGGTCAATGAGTAATCGGCGAATTTGAAGTTCAGGTCGCCAGTCTCCATACGGGACAGGTCGAGCACGTCGTTGACCAGGTTCAACAGTTGCTCGGTGTTATTATGGATAACAACAGCATACTCTTCACGCTCCTCCTGATCAGTCGAGTCGTCGACCAACAGATCGGAAAAACCGACAATTGCATTCAAGGGCGTACGTATCTCATGGCTCATATTGGCAATAAAGGTACTTTTCATACGGCTGGCTTCCTCTGCTTTCACCTTTTCAGATTTCAGACTGTTTTCAGACTCCAACAGTGAATGTTTCTCCAACAGCAGTTCGTTCTTCAGCCGGCGGGCACGCTGATAATAGCAAAACAACACATATGAGAGGTATAACAGGACGAGAAAAACGGCGGATAAGAAAATAATCAGATGTTGTTTCTCTGCCATACGTTCATTATTTAATTGCATCTCATGTTCCTGCGCTTCTTTATTCCTCAGTTCATGCAAGGCACGGAGCTGGTTAACCTGGCGAAAGAAAGTTTCCTTATTTTGCTGTAAACTTATGTCATTCAATTCGTCGTACAAAACCAGAGCTTCAGCCAACCGCCCCTGCTCTTCCAGTATGTCCGCTTTAAACTGCAGATCGCCAGGAATACGTTCCGTTTTAAATATTTCATCCATCAGTTGCAGAGCCCGGGTAGTATTCCCCGTTTTCCTGTAATAATGAGCCAGAGTTGCCAGATAAGTATTTTCGGCATAATCGCCTTCAACCACGATATTTCCGGCATATTTCCCGGCTTTCGCCAGCATCCGCCTTGCTTCTGCCAGCATATTCTCACGGATATACAAGTCTGCAAATAAAGAATAAAGTAACCAATATTCCCTCTTGACATTGACAAAGGTTTCCATCCGGCTCGTCATTGCAGCCATGGAGTCGACAGCTGCTTCATAACGTTCAAATATGCCTATGGCCCGTTCAAAAGGAATCTCCCTGGAAGCACATTCTGCCTGGTACGCTGTCATTCGCATACGGGTTTCCGTTCTCTTTGCTTCAGTGCAATCCATATTCTCCAGCATCTCGAGACCTTCCTGAAAAACATCCACCGCATCATTACAACGATTCATTCGCCTGTAGATCAACCCCAGACTCTCGGTACACCTGACCAGACCATAGAGATGTTTAATGTCACTTGCCAGACGATACTCGTTTAAAGCTTCATTCAAAGCCTGTTCATATTCGCCGCTCCAAAGCAGGTCCTGGCAGGAATAACTTTTCACATCGAACAGGGCGTTAGGATATTCGTTCCGGCTTTTACTGATCGAATCGACCTTCCTTCCCCAATACAAGATACTATCCCGTTGCCCGTATTCATTATAATAATGGCGCGACAGATTGAGCAGGGCGAAATAAACGGCGGGGATCGAATCGATCCGGCAAGCCTCTTCGTAACACCGTTCAAGCCATCCGATCTCGGCAGGTGTCTGGTTAGTCAGATCCGCCAGGCTGGTCAACAACGGTATCGTTACATGAGGGTCGACCGATGCGACCACAAGCGACTTCAGGCTATCGATCTTATGCGATATCAGCAGAGAATCAGGTTGTGCCGGCAAAGAATAGTGTGAGATTACACACAGCAGGAATGTAACCAGGAAGCATTTGTTCATATATATATTCCGGACTCTCATACTTTTAATCGGATTAATCTTTACTATTTTCTAAACCGCAAGGATGGACAAAAACAAAACAAGCCCCTTTCGACATCTCCGGATAAGAAGTATCCAGGTATAACGAACCGCCAAAACGTCCGGCGATATTCCGGCAAATGGTCAGCCCCAATCCCGTGCCTTCCTTAAAGTCATCCAGTTTTTCAAAACGTTCGAATATCTTATCAGCCATTTCCAGCGGAATGCCGCAGCCGGTATCAGCCACGATAAAACGGACTGTGTTATTCTCCCGGTCTGTTTCAAATATCAGATTTACTTCTCCCTCAAGGGTAAATTTCAGTGCATTCGAAAGCAAATGTCCTAACAATTGCAGTAAACGGAACCTGTCGGTGTTCAAAAGAAAAGATTCCACTGCAGAAACACAATTCAACTTTACGCCCGGCATAGCTTTATCTTCCAGAGACGCTGCGATCTCACGGCAAAGCGCAACAGCATCCCATTCTTTGATCGTAAAATTATAATTACCGGATTCAAGCCGGGACAGGTCGAGTACATCGTTTATCAGGCTCATCAATAACTCTGAACTACGCTTGATCGTTGCAGCAAAAGTGATCTTCTCCTCTTCCGGGAAAGAATTGTCGACCAGCAACTCGGAAAAACCGACAATAGCATTTAAAGGAGTGCGCACTTCATGGCTGATATTCGAGATAAAAACAGTTTTCAACCGGTTTGCTTCTACTGCCTTCTCTTTGATTACCCGCAGTTGCTTTTCCGATTCAACCAATGAATCTTTCTCATTCAATAATTCATTTTTTAAACGCCGGGTACGACGGTACAACCGGTATAGCAGGGAGACCAGCATCAACAACAGTCCGATCGTTGCCAGAATATGGATCAGCAGGCGCTGCCTGGAGGCGATCTGTGCATCCTGATGTTCCAATTCACGGGTTCGTTTCTCGCCATCGTTCAAATCGTTCAGGACACGAAGTTGGGCCATCTGACGGTCGAAGGCATTATTGTTAACAGCCGTATTCATTTCCAGTATCTTTTTATATACTTGGATCGCTTCTTTCAATTGTCCGCTACGGCGCAGAACCTGCATTTTCAGCGTCATCATATCCAGATTGCCGCCCAAAGCCAGCGCATTATCGATCGCAGACAGTGCCAGGCGGTTATCTCCGGTCTTTATATAATAGAGAGCTTCGGATTGATAAAAGGTGAATTTTACAAAGACGCCCAATGAGTCACTCATATAAGCCGCAGCTTTTTTCAAATAGTCATGTGCTTTCCTCATTTTTCCGTTCCGGGTATAAAGTTCGGAAAATTCGGAGTTCAGCAGGCAACGATGATAACGGACCTGAAAGAAATAGCCTTTTGTTTCATAATCCTGCTCCATCATATCGAGCAGTTTCCCATAACGCATTAACAGCTTTTCCGATTCATCAAACAGATCGAGGCGAAGCGTCGAAATCACCATATCCGAAAGATATTGCAACTCCAACACGGGCCAATCCGGATTCTTATCCAACCAGACCAAGCCTTTACGAAAAATATCTACGGCATTACTATCTTGTCCGACAACCTGATAGATCAAGGCCAGATTATAGTTGCCTCTTGCCTGTCCGTATTCCTGATGTTCCCTATTCGCCAGATTAACCTGCCGGATAGCTTCGTTCATCGCCTGCTCATAATCTTCGCCCCACAAATAATTCTGGCAGACCAGGCTTCCGGCCGTGAACAAAGCATCGGGACATTCCTTACGCCGACGGGAAATCGTATCGATCATAGAGTACCAATACAAAATGCTGTCACGCATATCCAGATTGTAATAATAACGGCCCAACTCGGCCATGGTGTTATAAACGAGCGGAAAGGAATCGAGCTGCATCGCTATATCCATAATTTCCTTGCCTAAAGAGACTTCTACTTTTTGCTGCCGGTTGATCGTAACCAACTCTTTCAAAACAGTAAGTTTCTCTTCAGGTGTCTTTGCTTTTTGCAGAACATTACGCAGACTATCTGTTCGTATCCTCCCTATCTCATTTTGGGAAAAGACTGAAACAGAGCAAAGTAAAAGAACTACAATACATACAAATTTTATACCCCTTTTAAACAGACTTTTCGTCTTCATGCATATTTTACTTACAGCGATTGGCAAACTTACGAATAAATATTTATACCGGACGGAATTATTTAATATATTTTCCATAAGTCATTATGAATTTCAATTCCTCCCGCTATTCGATACTTTCTGCTGCAAAAATTCCCTGTTTCAACAAGGATGAGTGAAGATAAATCTGGCCCCCTGGGTATAGCCCGAATCCAGTCGGATTGTACCTCCCAAAGCTCCGGCAATAGCCTGGCAGATTGAAAGTCCGATCCCCGTTCCTTGCTTATATTCGTCTATTTTCTCAAAATGTTTGAATATTAATGCTGCCTTATCGGCAGGTATTCCGCAGCCGGTATCTGTAACGATCAGGTCGACGGCATTTGCCCCCTGATCAGAATGAAAGGACAGATTTATCTCTCCCTTCTCCGTGAACTTGGCGGCATTGATCAAAAGATTTACCAATAATTGTTGCAAGCGCAAGGGGTCGGTGTTTAATAGCAGGGAAGGATCATCCGGTGTAAATGTCAAAGAAACACCCTCCACAACCCGGTGGCGGATCGTATCTATCGAATTCCGGCAACAGTCGGCAAGGTTGACCGGGCGGATGGAAAAATTCAGGTTTCCGGCTTCTATCTGCGAAAGACACAGGACATCGTTGACCAGGTTCAGCAGCAATTCGGTATTATTACTGATAATGGAAGAGAATTCTTCTTTTTCTTCCTGTGTACAAGAGGAATCGGACAGCAGGCTGGCAAAACCGACAATTGCATTCAAGGGAGTACGTACCTCATGGCTGATATTGGCGATAAAGGTTGTTTTTGCCTGGTTTGCCTCTTCAGCCTTGTCTTTGGCGACACGGAGGTTCTTCTCTGATTCAATCAACGCTTCCCTTTCTTTCAGCAAGGCATCTTTCAACCGGCGGGTACGGCGGAATGAAAAATAAAGGATGTATAATATCAGCAACAGGATAACGGAAACCGACATGGACAAGACGAGCTGGTGTTCTTTTATATCCACATTCATCCGGCTGATTTCCAACTCTTTTTCTTGCATTTCCTTGTCATTCAGATCATACAGTGTACGGAGCTGGTTGATCTGACGGGTAAAAGCCTCGTTGTTGATCTTGGAAGTCTCCGATATTACGTCTTTGTAAGCCTGGATAGCATTCTTGAAATCTCCTGCTTCGGATAAAATATCGGCTTTTAATTGCAGGCAATCGGGAGTCTTCCAGCTTTCCAGCAGTTCGTCGATATATTTATGCGCTGCCGTATAGTTGCCAACCTCCTTATTATAGCGGGCTTGTATATAAAGGTAAGCAAATACGGCAAAATCATTACTTATGGTTTCCTTTCCTACGAACCTTTCTGCGTTGTCCAGCGACTTGCGCGCATTTGCAAAATCTTTTCTTTTCAGGTAGTACTCCGCATAAAAAGAATGCATAATCCAACGATAACGATCTACAGGATAGACCGTACCGGTATTTTTATTTACTTTTTCCTGTTCGTCCAGCAGTTTCTTATATTTAACCAACAAAACCTCGGCACTATCCAGCTTATTAATACGCAAGAGTGATTCCAGTTGATAGGAAACCAGACGGATACTGAACGTTAACTTCTTACCCACTTCTTCCTGTTTATCCAATGCCGCCTGGAAAACCACGACAGCATCGCTGTCACGGCGGATCGCCTGATAAATATGCCCCAGATTCTCACCACAACGAATCTGACCGTATATATGATTCCTGCTACACGCCAGGTTATAGAGACGGATAGCCTCATTCATTGCCAGTTCATAATTTTCCATCCACAGATGGTCCAGGCAAACATAGCTGTAAGCCTCAAACAAACCATCCGAAAGCTCCTGCCGGCTTTTGCCGATAGAATCTATATATTTGGCCCAGTAAACAACACTGTCCGATTTATTGTCATCATAATAATAACGGGAAAGGTTTGCTGCGGCTGCATATACGGCCTGCACAGAATCCACTTGAATACCGAGATTCAGTAATCGATGCAGATAACCTGCCTCTTCCGGTTTTTGCCTGTAAAGGTCGGATAGTTCTTTTAATGTTTTTATAGCGACATCCGGCGACGGATTCTCAGACAAGATGGCTTTCAGGCTATCCAGGCGTATTGTGCGGTTTGTTGCAGTAGCCTTTATACATATAAATATACAAAGAATACAATATAGACAGAGAGAGCCCTGTTTTAGATGCTGGCGGAAACTACCTTTATACATAATGTAGAAGAATAAGGTGCAAAGATAATATTATTTTGACGAAACATATTAATATTCAACACTTCTTATATAACACAAAAACAAAAAGGCAATCCAACGGACAAAAACAGATACAAGTGATCCCTACCCTGAAAAAGCAAGAGATATAAAGCATAATTTCCGGAGCAAAACTATTGTATATCAGAAAAAAGCATTACCTTTGCCCCGATTTTTGAGAGATGACAACATAATGTCTAACTTACTAATTAAAACAAACTTAAGTATTAACAATTAGAGAATGGAAAATTTAAAGAACATTCAGCCGGTTGAAGATTTCAACTGGGACTCCTATGAAAAGGGAGAAACTTACGGTGACGTAAGCAAGGACGACCTTGTAAAAACGTATGACGAAACCCTGAACACTGTAAAGGATAAGGAAGTCGTTATGGGAACCGTTACTGCAATGAACAAACGTGAAGTTGTAGTGAACATCGGTTTCAAATCAGACGGTGTTGTATCAATGGCGGAATTCCGTTACAATCCGGATCTGAAAATTGGTGACGAAGTAGAAGTTTACATCGAAAACCAGGAAGACAAAAAAGGACAGTTGATCCTTTCTCACAAGAAAGCTCGCGCTACACGTTCTTGGGATCGTGTTAACGAAGCTCTTGAAAAAGACGAAATTATCAAAGGTTACATCAAATGTCGTACGAAGGGCGGTATGATCGTTGACGTATTCGGTATCGAAGCATTCTTACCGGGTTCTCAGATCGACGTTAAACCGATCCGCGATTACGATGTATTTGTAGGTAAGACAATGGAATTCAAGATCGTAAAGATCAACCAGGAATTCAAGAATGTTGTTGTATCTCACAAGGCTCTTATCGAAGCAGAGCTTGAAGCACAGAAGAAAGACATTATCTCTAAACTGGAAAAAGGACAGGTTCTGGAAGGAACTGTTAAGAACATCACTTCTTACGGTGTATTCATCGACTTGGGTGGCGTAGACGGTTTGATCCATATCACAGACCTTTCCTGGGGCCGTGTTTCTCATCCGGAAGAAATCGTTCAGCTTGATCAGAAGATCAATGTTGTTATCCTTGACTTCGATGACGAAAAGAAACGTATCGCTCTCGGCTTGAAACAACTGACTCCGCATCCTTGGGATGCTTTGGATCCGGACTTGAAAGTAGGTGACAAAGTGAAAGGTAAAGTGGTTGTTATGGCTGACTACGGCGCATTCATCGAAATCGCTGCCGGCGTAGAAGGTTTGATCCACGTATCAGAAATGAGCTGGACTCAGCACCTGCGCAGTGCTCAGGACTTCATGAAGGTTGGTGACGAAATCGAAGCAGTTATCCTGACTTTGGATCGTGACGAACGTAAGATGTCTCTGGGTATCAAACAGCTGAAAGCTGACCCATGGGAAGATATCGAATCTCGCTTCCCGGTTGGTTCACGCCACACAGCTAAAGTTCGTAACTTCACTAACTTCGGTGTATTCGTAGAAATCGAAGAAGGCGTTGACGGCTTAATCCACATCTCTGACCTTTCTTGGACTAAGAAGATCAAACACCCGAGCGAATTCACTCAGATCGGTGCAGAAATCGAAGTTCAGGTACTGGAAATCGACAAGGAAAACCGTCGTTTGAGCTTAGGCCACAAACAACTGGAAGAAAATCCCTGGGATGTATTTGAAACTATCTTCACAGTAGGTTCAATCCACGAAGGTACAATCATCGAAGTACTTGACAAGGGCGCTGTCGTATCCTTGCCTTATGGTGTAGAAGGTTTCGCAACTCCGAAACACCTGGTAAAAGAAGACGGTTCTCAGGCTGCTGTAGACGAAAAACTACAGTTCAAGGTAATCGAATTCAACAAAGAAGCAAAACGTATCATCCTTTCTCACAGCCGCATCTTCGAAGATGAACAGAAGGGCGCTAAGAAAGATGCTCCTGCTGGTGACAAAAAACCGTCAGCAAGACGCAACAACAAGAACGAAGAATCTTCTGCAATGGTAACTGGTCCGGTTGAAAAGACTACACTGGGTGACATTGAAGAACTGGCTGCTTTGAAAGAAAAACTTTCAGGTAAATAATCAGTATCACTGATAACCGATATAAAGGAGTTGTTTTTTCAAAAACAACTCCTTTTTCTTTATTTCCTCCCCCTATTCACTCACTCAATAATGAAAGGCTATATATTTGTTGACTTTCATCTATTTTTACTCCTGATAAGTTTGCGTATTTTAAATTAATTACAGAACTTTGTTGAAGTTACTTGAATATTATGATCATGGACGAAAACATAACAAACAAAGGCATCACTATCCTCATCGCAGAAGATGAAGAAAGTAATTTCTTATTATTAAAAACAATTCTGAAAAAGCATTGTAACATACTTCATGCTAAAACGGGAGTAGAGTTATTGGAGATCTATAAGGAGCAACATGCAGATCTGATCCTTCTGGATATTAAAATGCCGGAAATGAACGGGATTGATGCATTAAAGGAAATCCGGAAATTTGATCAGGACATACCTATCATCATGCAATCGGCTTATGCCTTTGAGAATGACATGGAAGCTGCCCGCCAAGCCGGAAGCAACGGGTTTGTAACGAAACCTATCAACATCAAGGAGCTCAAAAGCGTTCTTTCCAGTTTCTTGCCGCAGTTGACATGGTAATTTCTTCGAAAATACAAAATAAAAAAGGAGATGCTTATTACAAGTATCTCCTTCTTATTTCAAATAAACGTTTACCTACTCATTAGCAGCTTCTGCTTTTTCGCATTCAGCTGCCTGTTCTTGTGCACCATAATAAGCACAATCTTCACCAATACCGATAAGCTGATTGATTGCATGTCTCTTATCCAGATCAGTGAAATAAGTTTCAACGACTTTATAAATATCGAAACCTCCCGTCGATCCGGCTGCCAGATTCAATGACTCTACCATTTTCTTAGCTGCATTGTGAATTTCTTTTTTGTCAATAAGATGCAACTCATTGCTGTGAATTAGATTCTTTCCCATGATGTTTGACTTTAAAGTTATACTCGCTTTTATTAATAACTACAGAATAAACAAGTTACTTCTACTTGCTGTTTCTTTACAGCTTTAAATATACAAACATCTTCTTATTTTCATACAATTTCATCCCTTTAATTTCATAGAATCTTCAAATTATTCAAAAGTACATGCTTTTTCAACGTTCCACCATCCCAAATAATGGTTTGGTCGGGTGTGATAAAATGATGGTGACGTTCAAGAGAAACAACAACATTTTTTATGAAGTAACAAATGAACAATTCACCATAAACAATGGTTCTTACAAATCATCAGGGCATTGTCTGTAAAAAAAATGTCAATAAGCGTTCCATATTTCTTCATTGTCACACCATATTTCCACTGTCTGAATATCATAAAGAACGATGTTTTAATTTTATACACAAAATAATTATAGGGTGATGTCTTTAAAGGAAAACAAATTACATGTAGGAAATAATGACACCATTGATTCTATAAAAAATGATTTAATTTTCTATGAGAATGTCAAACAAATTCCTATAACTCCGTATCCGTCATATATACAATACGGACTGGTTATGCTTTGCTCTGAAGGTAGTGCAAAGATTAAAGTTCACACACATGAACATTTGTTGATGGACAATGAACTTGTCATTCTATTACCGGGACAACTGGTTTCTATATACGAGACAAGTCAGGATTTTAAGATAAATGCATTTTCTGTTTCACAATCATTGTTTAATGATGTGTTGAGCGGTATTCATAGATTTTCGCCACATTTTTTTATCTATATGCGAACTCACTTCCATTACAAATTAATGGAAAGCGAAAGCATTAACTTTGAAAATTACTATAATCTGGTTTGTTCGAAAGCTAAATCTGCATCCAACCTATACCCCCGGGAATCTGTGATTCATGTATTACGCATTCTCTATCTGGACCTGTACAATACATACAAGATCAGTTCCCTTCCTTATATTCCAACAATGGATGTGCATAAAAAAGAACTTGCAGACAAATTCTTTTATCTGATTATGCAACATTACAAAGAGAACAGGGAGGTTGCATTCTATGCTAAAGAACTATGTATTACTCCTAAATATCTGACAACGATAATAAAAGCTGTCAGCGGAAAATCAGCGAAAGACTGGATACTGGAATATATCATACTGGAAATAAAAGCGCTACTGAGAGATTCTTCTCTTAACATCCAGGAGATTGTTGTAAAAACAAATTTCGCCAATCAGTCCTCTCTTGGGCGGTTCTTCCGTAAACACACTGGCATGTCTCCTTCCGAATACAGGAAAAGCATGATGGAAACATATTATTAATATTAAACTACATATCTAATAACTAATAAAATAAAGTCATGAACAGAAGTCAATTAATCAATGAATTAGCGACAAAAACAAATCTCAATAAACGGGATATAACAACTATTCTCGATGCTTTTACTGAAATGGTTGCAGAAAAAACAAAGGCAGGCGACCGTGTTTTCATTCCCGGTTTCGGTTCATTCAAACCACGTCTGCAAACAAGCCGTCCGGCAAGAAACCCCAGAAACGGGGATGTGATTCAACTCACACCGCGAACGATTGTACATTTCAAATGTGCTTCTCTCCTAATAGAGAAGATGAACGAAAAATAAATGAAAAAAAGGGCTTATTTCAAAATAAGTCCTTTTTTTATTACGATTTGTCATACTTATCGATTAAAAAGTATCTTTGCAGCCACAGAGTAGCATGAAAAGGAAATTATGACTGAACAAGAGATCAGAAGATATTTACGACAAATGAAGGAAGAGGACTCCCAAACTGCCTTGCAGAAATTCTATGATCTATGCTTTGATCGTTTTTTCCGTATTGCTTATTACTATCTGAAACAGGAAGAATGGGCGCAGGAAGTCGTACTCGACGTATTCATGAAAATCTGGGAAAAGCGGGAGTCATTACAAACGATAGTCAATCTGGAAGATTACTTCTTTATCACAGTAAAAAATGCCGCACTGAATTATCTGGCAAAAGAAGAAAGGCAAAAACAGATTACCGAAATAATAGCCGATAAGATAGCCAATCAGGAAAATTCACCGGAAGAAATCCTTATCAACGAAGAACTTTTTTCCCACTATGTCAAAGCACTGGACCGTCTACCGGAAAAATGCCGGGAGATATTCATCCGCATACGGGAAGAAAAACAAAGCTATGCACAGGTCGCTAAAGAATTAAAAATCAGCATCAATACAGTTGACGTACAATTACAAAAGGCTGTAACCCGACTACGGGATATGTTATCACGCTACCTGAAGCCAGACAAAAACGGATCATAATCTTAACTTATTTTCACCAAATCGACATAGTGAGTTCCAGCGTACATCTCTGTCTTTATTTATGAAAGCAATAATTAAACAGATAAAGAAAAGATGACACCTGAAAACGACAACTTTGATAAGATTCTGGAACAACTGGTCGCCTCTACACGTTCACCGAGAGGACGCTTCTCCGCTAAAAACAGTTGGAAAATACTAGAAAGGCGTATCTCTCCTGCCAGTGGAAAAATAAAATTTCTCCGTATCGCAGGAAGCGTTGCAGCCTCCATACTCATCTGCCTGGCCAGTTGGTATACATATGATTATATCCAATCGGGCACCATACAGACTATTTCTACCCTGGCTGAAATACGGGACATTACACTACCCGACCAGTCTGTTGTCACCCTGAACCGTTACTCAACACTTAGCTTTCCTTCTCGTTTCAGGGGAGCCAAAAGAGAAGTCCGGTTAACCGGAGAAGCCTATTTCGATGTAGAAAAAGATACCAGGCACCCATTCATTGTAAAAGCAGAGTCCGTAAACGTGCAGGTACTGGGAACCCAATTCAATGTGGAAGCCTATCCCGAAGACCCCGAAATAAAAACAACCCTGATCGAAGGTTCCGTTGCCGTCAGCATACCGGAAGAAAACCGGCGAATCGTTCTTTCTCCCAATGAAAGTGCTATCTATAACCGGTTACAGAAAAGTTTACAACATGAAATAAATCCAAAAAGCAGCAACGATATTGTCTGGCGAAACGGCCATTTCCTATTCGATTATCTACCATTGCAGGAAATAACCCGGCAACTTTCACATGCATTCAATGTAAAAATAGAAATTACCGATCCCGAACTCCGGAGTTACCATATACGGGCTAACTTCACCAATGGCGAAAGCCTGGAAGAAATGCTCGAATTATTAAAAGGAGCCGGCAATTTTAATTACACAATAACAAACAATACTATCATTATCAGCACTAAGCTTTAGTAAATTATGAACTATTCTATACATTACCCGCTTTTCCGCATCAGCTTCATATGTCTCTTGTGGGTTATTTTCGGGAGAACTCCTCTTGATGCCCAAAATAAAGACACATTATTAAATTTCAGTATCCGGAATGCTGCTTTAGACAAATTCGCAAAGCAGTTGGAGGATTCTACCGGCTTCTCTTTCATCTACGGAGAAAAGATACAGCTTAAAAAGCCTGTAACCCTGGATATGACTCAATCTCCTATCACGGATATTCTACACAGGGCTTTCGAAAACGAAGCAATCGCTTTTAAGATTTCTGGAAAATATATCTTATTAGATAAACGGGATACACCCGTTAACCGCAAATATACAATCAGCGGCTATGTTACAGACGGGATATCATCGGAAACACTGATCGGTACGAATATCTTTGAACAAAACAGAAGGATAGGAACTTCGACCAACCCTTTCGGATTTTATAGTATTACGCTTCCCGAAGGAGATGCAGCACTTTCATTCTCCTACCTTGGTTATGCCACTCAAATATGCCGGTTCCGGTTGGAAAAGGACACCTTGCTGAATATCCGGCTACTGACCGACAATCAGTTAGAGGAAGTTGTCGTCCTGTCAAATAAAAGAGAAACCGGAATCCATGCCACTGCGATGAGTGCCCTTGATGTCCCGATGAAACAAATCCGCAACACACCTGTTGTTTTGGGAGAAGCTGATTTACTGAAGACAATCCAGCTGTTACCCGGCGTACAGGCGGGTATGGAAGGATTCAGTGGTTTGCATGTGCGTGGCGGCGGACCGGACCAGAACCTGATCCTGCTGGATGGTATTCCGATCTACAATGCAGATCACCTGCTGGGCGTATTCTCGATCTTCACCCCGGAGGCCATGAAAAAAGTGACTCTCTTCAAAGGCTCCTTTCCTGCCCGTTATGGCGGACGATTATCGTCTATCATCGATATCCGCACCAATGACGGCGATATGCAAAATTATCATGGAACGATCAGTGTCGGCCTGCTAACCAGTAAGCTGCATTTTGAAGGACCGATCATAAAAAACAAAACTTCTTTCTGTCTGACAGGACGCCGCACCTATCTGGACCTGGTGGCAAGACCTTTTCTGCCGGAAGATAAAAAATACAACTATTACTTCTATGATATCAATGCTAAAGTAAACCATAAGTTTTCCGACAGAAGCCGACTCTTCCTCAGCTTTTATAAAGGAAAAGACCATTATGATTACAAACGGGATAAGGAATACGACGGTTATGACGATGGTCCGCGCCTGTATTTCTATAACAGCAAAATCAATATCAACTGGGGGAATACTATTGCAGCCGGACGCTGGAATTATGTATTCAACAATAAGTTGTTCAGTAACACGACTGTAGCATACAACCATTATCAGATGTCAATGGCTGACAGTTATAAAAAGGAAGCCACCGGAACCGAGAAAAAGACCAATACCGATCCCATGCATAACGAAACCTATACATATAATTCCGATTATAGGTCAGGGATACACGATGTTAGTATCCAGACAGATTTCGACTATACGCCTGCCCCGAACCATCATATCAAATTCGGCGGCTCTTATCTGAATCATACGTTCCGGCCGGAGGTCACAACCTCAAATGTGAGAGAAGCAGAAAACGGATCAGTAGCACAAGATACCATCTATAAAGATTCTTCTAACAGTAATCTGCATGGCCATGAATGCGCTTTATATGCAGAAGATGACTTCAACATAGGTACCCGGTTAAGTATTAATGCAGGTATACATCTTTCCTTGTTTTACACCCAAGGGAAAGGCTATTTCTCAGCACAACCCCGCCTGTCCGCCCGCTACCGCCTGAACAAAGACTATGCAATAAAAGGTTCATTTACTCAAATGGAACAGTACGTACATTTATTATCGTCGTCAGCCATCTCACTACCAACTGATTTATGGGTGCCTGTTACTCAAAATATCCGCCCGATGCGGTCATTTCAATATGCTGTCGGGGGATACTATACAGGGATAAAAGGATGGGAATTTTCGTTGGAAGGATATTATAAAGATATGCATAATGTTCTGGAATATCAGGATGGCGCCTCTTTCTTCGGAACCTCAGGAGGATGGCAGGAAAAAGTGGAAATGGGTCGCGGACGTTCTTTCGGACTGGAAATACTTGCACAAAAAACGCTGGGAAAAACAACCGGCTGGCTGGCCTATACAATTGCCAAAAGTGACCGCCAGTTCAAAGACGGCAGCATCAACTACGGAGAACGTTTCCCCTATAAATATGACCGTCGCCACAATATAAATTTTTGTGTAAACCATCAGTTCAATGAACGGTTCGATATTGGACTCACCTGGATATTTAACACCGGAGGGGCAGCAACATTAGCCGAACAGCGTACCGGGACAATAAACGGTAATTTGCTCGATTATATCGAACACCGCAACAATTACCGGTTACCCGTCAGTCATCGATTGAACTTGGGAGTTAACTTCCATAAAAAAGTACGCCGGGGCACACACACCTGGAATATATCTGTCTACAATGCCTATAATGCCATGACTCCCAATTTGATCTATCTGGAAGAAGAATACATCGGACAAGAACATATTGGAGAAGGAGGTGTGCCTGAAACAACCTGGAAAAGAAAAACAAGGTTGATCAAACAGACTTTATTACCCTGTATACCTTCCGTCACTTATACATTTAAATTCTAAAACAGAAAATGACATGAGAAAGAATTTATCCTATCTATTATTCATACTCTATACATCTCTTTTCTCTGCTTGTGAGAACGAGATACCCTTCCAAAGTAAAATTCAAGAGCCCCAACTACTCATGAATGCCTTTCTGGAAGCCGAAAAAGAAGAAAATCAAGTTTACTTGCATATCATTGATGGCGAGACAACAACATTAGTGAGCGATGGAGCCGTCACTATCTATGTCAACGGAGAGAAGAAAGAAGTTGCTGAAGCCGAATTGATCTCCACCAGTTATAATGACTCTACAAAATACTGCCGCGTGAAAACCCAGTTTCTCCCCGGTGATCTGGTACGCCTGGAAGCAGCTGCGGAAAACGGGCAATATCACGCCTGGGCTGAAGTAAAAATACCCCAACCGATCGAAAAAATTATACAGGTAGATACCCTTCTGACTAAAATTAAAATAGGATATTATATGGATAACTGCATCCGGTACAGAATCACATTCAACGACCGATCCGGAGAAAAGAACTATTATCAACTGCGTATCCAGGAAAACACTTACCGGACATATCCGGAAGAGGGAACAACATACGGACCGGAAATCATCTATCCGGATATTATCAGTCAGGAAGATATCGTGTTGACCGATGGTCATCTCAGTACTGCCGATGATGAAGAATTCGGCATCCTTGATATGACCGTCCAAAATGTGAACAATGTATTCACTGACAGTCGTTTCGAAAACGGATCATACACGCTTAATGTATATACACGCTACTATGATCACAAAAATATGGACGAAAAGCTGTTTGTAGAGACAGATGCCGTCATCCGGCTACTCTGTATCACCCAGACAGACTATCGGTATATGCGTGCCATGAACTGCCTTGAGTCGGGAAACTATAACGAAACCTTTATGGAACCGGTCATTATACCTCAAAACGTTGTCGGCGGATTAGGGTTTGTCGGTGCTAGCTCCGAAAAACAAATGACGATTCGTATCCTGACCCGCCCGCCATTGTGGTAAAAAACGGTCACTGGAAATTCATTTCTCAAATCCAACAATAGCAAAATAGTTAAAGGATACTAATTGACAACATATTATATAGGGTATCCTTTAACTCATACGGTTATTAATTCAAAAAGATATAGTAATTTTAATCCATTAATAATAATCGTATGAAAAGGTTTTATTTATTTTTATCAATATTGTTTCTGACTATATTTATGAGTAGTTGCTCAAATGATCCTTCGAATCCTTCTCCTGAAGAGGGATATTCTAAACTCATTATAAAAGCAGAAACAAAATCGGCAAACGAACCCACTGAGGAAATCATTTTTACAGGAGATGATATCCTATGGTTCAACGGAACAACAAAAGAAATCCGGTTTAAAGACAATTACTATCAACAAAACTCCATTTCACTTTATGCCAATATTAAATTTTATCTGGATGACAAGTATTTGTTTTCTACCTTGACCCGGGTTTCAGATGTCAACTCCCAAATTTTCAACTCACCGGTATTCTATTACAGTATAATTGAAAATAAATTTTTTATAAACGACGGATATCCTGATATTGCAGTTTTAGGTTCATTGACTGAAATACAAAAAATACGTGATGAGAATATGCAGGCCATAGCAAATGAATGGGATAAATTTATCGGGTATATGAAAAAAGTGAATAAGTACAAAGAGTAGATCAACGACAAACTGTTCGCTAAATGTTGAGTAAAAAGGAGTTTAAACTCTTATTTGATACATATTTTGATGCTGTCCGGAGTTTCATATTTTATCGTTGCGGCGATACTGATATGGCATCTGATATAGCGCAAGAGATATTTATGAAAATATGGGAGAAAAAAGAACAGTTACATAATAATAACCTGAAAGCCCTTTTATATAAAATGGCGAATGAAATGGTGATAAGTTCTTATCGGAAAGAAACAAGCCGGAATCATTTCGAGCAGGATATGATACGCAATGACGCATCAGGCTTGTCTCCCGAAGAGGAGATACTTTTCAAGGAACTTGCCACATCCTATGCCAGAGCTCTGGAACAGATGCCCGAAAAACAACGCATCGTTTTCCTGATGAGCCGGAACGATGAATTAAAATATCACGAAATTGCAGGACTCCTTGATATAAGTATTAAAACAGTTGAGAAACGAATGAATTCCGCATTGCAATTTCTAAAGAAAGTATTATTAACGGAAACTAAAAATGAAACCGGACAATATTAAAATAATCCCCCAATGGAGCAAAAGCAAGGAAGATATCTGGAATGAAGCTTTTGCCAGCCTTGAAGATACCCCATCTTCAAAAAAAAACCGGCATATCCCATTTTGGAAATATGCAGCCGTGCTCCTTGTTGCCATTATCCTGACCGGGTCTGTAATCTCTCAATCTTATACCGTGACCGAAATTGCGAAACGGGGATCGCATCTTGCTGTCACCCTTCCTGACGGCTCAAAAGTAAATCTCAATGCCGATAGCCGGCTTACCTATAAACCTTACCTATGGATTATATCGAGAAATGTTGAACTTGAAGGAGAAGCCTTTTTCGAAGTAAAACAGGGAAAACGTTTTTCTGTAAAATCAAATCAGAATAAAGTGAATGTATTAGGAACAAGTTTCAATATATTTTCACGGCCAGGGAACTATCGTGTAACCTGTCTGACCGGCAAAGTAAAAGTGACAACCCATAATGAAACGACCACCCTCGCTCCGGATATGCAACTGACCTATCATAACGGTAAACTGACCATTAAAGAAAATATCAATGCCGGTCAATCAATCGGATGGATAGAAGACAAATTTGTTTTTGAAGGAGTCCCACTGGTTGAAGTGATCAATGAAATAGAACGTCAGTATGATATTAGGGTCAAAGCAGACATTCCTCCGGGACATGTCTATACTGGTAATTTTAGCAGGGCCACAAAACCTGATATGATACTCGAAATTATAGGAAAACCTTTTGAAATCAAATTCAGCATAGAATAAGTGAAAAGGTCAATAGTCATCATTTTCATACAGTTGATAAGTACAATCGCTGCATTTTCACAGGAAATGCAGCTTACTGTTTCCAACAAACCTTTAAACACTGTTTTAGGAATGCTTGGCATGGAAATATCGTTTGATGACAAAGCGTTATCCGCTTATAATATATCCGTCTCGAAAACATTTAAAAATCCGGAAGACGCCCTTTATCATCTGCTAAACAATAAACCGTTCAAAGTCGAAAAAATAAATCATGTATATATCATCATTCCGTTAGACAGGCAAGTACCGAAAAGCAATACGGAAACAAAGCCATCCGAACCTCACAGACAATTTGTTTTCACCGGAACCGCATCCGGCAAGAAAACCGAAGATACACTAATTTTCATACTCCCCGAAACAATTATCACAGCAGATGAAGTTCGCCATAAAGTAGACTGCAACAGTTACTCCATCACTCCTGATATGCGCAGAGGAATAAACAATACGGAAGAACTATTGCATAAAATACCCGGGATCTATTTCGACAAAGCAACTAATACCCTCAAAGTAAGCGACAGTAAGAATATATTACTGTTAGTAGACGGAATACAACAATCGCAGGATCATATAAAATATATGTCACCCGACAGAATACATACCGTTGAAGTGATCAATGGAGCGTCCGGCCGTTTCATATCCGATGACTATACAGCCATTATCAATATTATCCTGAAAAAGGATTACCGGGGATATGACATCTATGCCTCTAATTTTTCAGCCGTCGGCCTTTCGGGTATAAACAACAGCAAACGGCTGATATTGAATCAACCTGTAATCAGAATGAGTTATACCTATGACAAAATCAATTTCTATGCAACCTATTCTCATAACAAGGAAAACCAAGACTTACCTGTATCCAAAAATTTAATATACAGAGATGTGGAACTTATTTCAGAAATGCCGGAAAACACACCCAATGACCTGTATGAGCATAAGAATAATACCATAACGGCTGGAGTCAGTTACCAAATCACACCGACGCAAACGGTTGGCATCCAAGGTGATTATGTATCCGGCAAGACAGAAACAAACCAGATATACACCATGGAACGTACGGATATAAGTAACAATGACCGACGCACGATCAAAAATTCAACAGAAACTGCCACATCTGATTACACATTTGTCGGCACACTGTATTATCAGGGACAGTTTAGCGAACGTTTCCGGTTATATAGCGATTTTTCATACAATTATTATTACAATGATATAAAAAACCAATACGACCAGAACGATGCATCGAACTATATAATCCAGGATACATACAACGAGTATAAAAACCATACATTATTTAATGTCGAAGGAAAATATTCGTTATCGTCCCAGATATCGATGAACTTAGGATATTCCAATGCCTGGAGAATGTATGGATCGGAAAGTAGTCACGGCAAAGGCTTTTTGGACTACCGGGAATATCGGAATAAAGTATTTGCCTACATGAAATTTAGTCCTTCAACGAAAATACAGACTAAATTCGGGGCTGCCATCGAGCATATAAGCTCATATGACAGAGATATAAAAAGTAATTATACCCGGTTTCTGCCTTACATACAGGCCAACATCAGCATCAATAAAAACATAAACATAAATGCCAGTTATTCAACTAATCAGCATTATCCTTTATTATACCAGCTCAGCCCTATGAGCCTGGTAATCGATACGTTCCTGACACAAATAGGAAACCCAGAACTGAAATCAGCCATCCGGCATACTGTTTCCGCCCGCATTTCATTAGGTAACCGGATAACAATTACCCCTGCACTCAATTATGTTCATGATGAAATCAGTGAGTTATATATCGAAAAAGGACATAAGTTATACAGGTCTTTCTGTAATATAAACACAAGAGAATATAGTTTGCAAATCACTTATGATCAGCCTTTCGGCAATTATATCCGATTCAAAAACAATGTGACATATTACCTCGGAGAAGCATTGAACGCCGAAATCAGAACAAGACCGGACGGATGGCTTGCCAACTCAGAAATAAGTTATTACCACCCTGCCAAATCGTTTGGTATTCAGGTCGGATATTACCGGAATATGAAAAAGCAAATCCTCAGCCAGGGATATCAAATGACCGATAAAGACAACTGGCTGATATCCGCAAACAAGCTATTCTGGAATAAACGGATATCTGTTGCGCTCTCCTACATTCCGCCCATTTCAGCAGGTATCAGACATAACCAGCAGAGAATGTTGGAAACATCGCTTTATCAGGAAAATACTTCGCGCCACCTGAAATCATACAACAACATGTTCCTGGTAAAAATCAGTTTGCGTTTCGACCAGGGTTACAGTAAACCCCTGGAACGAAACGCTGTCATTAAAAATGAAAGGGAAAAGAAAACGATAGAATTCTAATCAAACCTCCGTCAAAATCCAAACCTGGAAGTATCGACCGATTTATGTTCTTTAGCTTTATAGCCACCGAACTTATAAACGAACGAAACTGAAATGTTCCGGCTATCACGTCTCTGATTCATTATCAGGTGCTGGCCTTTATAATTTATTTTGGTATCCGGATTGAATGAATCGAACAGATCATTCGCTTTCAATTTCAATTCAGCTTTCTTTCCGGCAAAAGTCCATTTCAAACCGGCGTCTATCTTCCAGATGGGAGAAATATCATATATACCCTGTATAAAAGACGAAACATACATACTATTCAGTTCCAGACGAATATCCGGTTCCGAAAAGAGCTTGAAGGTATTGTTCATCATTGCGATTCCCCGGAATTTTGTCCGGTTAAAGCGAATAGCATGAAACGAATCGCAAACATCTTTGAGGATAGATCCGTCCAACGTAATCTGAGAATTCCAGAAACTGCCGACAGAGAAAGGAATTGTTGCCGTTGCGCCATAATTCTCTTCATAATCATAATTAATTGTCTGGTAAATCAATGCTAGTTTATCCGGGCTTTGGTAAGCCAATTGATTAAACAAATCTTTTATGTAGCTATAATACACATTAAACATATACTTATTCTTCAAAACATATGTCAGTTCTGCCGTATAATCGGTAGACGGCCGTAACGCCGGATTCCCCAAAAGCATTGCATACCCATTCATATAACTAACAGATTCCTGAATAGTCCAATACTCCGGATACGTCTTATCGGAAGAAAATCCCAACTGGAAGATATGGCTGTCGGAAAGGGCATAGCTTAACTGCATCGCAGGATAAACGGCCCACTTTTTATAATTCATTAATTTATAATACTCTCCGGCAACAGACAGAGATAAGGAAAGTTTGTCGTTGAAAGACTTTTCAACACCACCATAGAAATTATACGTTTCTTCTTTCAGATCTGTACAGGTATTCAGCCCCGACATATCGGAACCATCCTGCGGACGATAGATTTGCGAGCTTTTATCTTTGGCAAATGTAAAGTCGATGCCATAATTCAACTCCCAATCAGAAGGTAAAGTATGGGTCTGTCCGGCATATACATTCCAACGGTTGATTGTCTGGCTGGCATCAGCCAGAAACAATTGTTCGGAACTTTCTGTCTTATTTATATAATCCTGAGTGGACGGATAATTATAATAGGTATAATCGAGACCGACATTCAAACCCAGGGAAGAAGTATAATCCACATTTACATTATGCATTTGTTCATCACCCATTTTACTATTAGAGGATTCGGAAAAATTGCCTGAAGACTTTTCCACGGCTTTCCTGTTTGGAGTGATTGCAGAAGTATAAGCCATATTCAGATGATCATTTTCCGATAACAGATAATCCAATGCGGCACGCATATTATGGGTCAGCCCGCGACGTTCTCCTTTATTATATTGTTCTATATCATATATTATATCTCCGATCTTATGATGAGATATAATATCATTATCAATAATCCTTTTCTGATAGTCGGCAGAATAAAGAATATCAGCCGATAGTTTCTTTCCCACAAAGGAAAGATTCGCATGTCCGCTTCCATTGGCATAACGGGCCTGCATGTACTCCGTTCCCACCTCACCGCGCACAAACGGTTCTTCCGATTTCGTGTTTTTCAGGACCAGGTTAATCACTGCTCCCCTAACACGATATTTTGCCGGTGCATTATACATCACTTCTGCTTTCGCCACATTAGATACAGGCATGTTTTTCAATAAATTGACTAACTGGTCATTCGTCATGGAAGAAGGTTTTCCATTCAATATGACCGTTACATTACCAGTACCGGCCAGGCTGATACTTTCATTCTGCTCCATAACTCCCGGCAGATGCAGGATGGATTCATACGCATTGCTGACTGTCGATTTTTCAGCCAATACTGACACATCATAAACCAGCGCTCCGTTTTCAACCTTTACCTGCGGACGTTCACCTTTTATTACGACCTCGTTCAGTGCATAATCCTGTTCCTGCATCATTATGATTCCGGCATCCTCCCCTGAATATTCTTTTATTTGGGTCTGGTATAATAAATGCTGAAAAATCAAACGATACTTATCCGGATGCTGTTTCAGCATAAAGTTACCGTCCATATCCGTTATGACAGCATCAACAAATGCAGAATCGATGGTCTGCATCACTACGGTTACTGATTCGACCGGCGCCTGTGAGGCATCAACTACTTTTCCTTTAACGTCTTGCGCATCTGCCATCATTCTGATAAGCAATATACCGGCTGCTAATAAAAAACATTTACGTATCATATTCTCTCTATTTTAAATTCTTTACCTTTGATGCAGCAAAAGTAAAACAAGGCATTCCCGGACCGGGTTAATGCCGGGTTAATGTTAGGTTAACGGGAAAAAAGGAATGACGAAACATGAATAATAGACCGATTAAAATACTTACTCTGTGCGGATTACTGGCTATATTGGCTTTACAGGGTATCTGGCTGTTCACGACCTACTCGACCGTCAGGAATGAAACAATCAAGAAAAGTAATGAATTATTTAAGACCGCCGTCACGACTGAATTGCATATGAGAATGGATAACTACACGGATGAAGACGGTAATGATGTATCGATCGAGAAAAATTTTCACATGGATCTAAGTGACAATATTGACTACAGTGATTATGCAGTCAATAAAGTTTATCTGTTTATACAGGAAACAATGGATACTCTTCTTCATGTGCCTGTGGCACTGGATAAACTGGATTCTATCTACCAGGTCCAGTTGGGGCAAGCCAATATCCACACACAGACAACCTGCAACCTGGTCGACTCCACTGGTTCTGTTTTGAGCAGTTCTGTCCCTGATTTTCAAATTCCACATGATTACCAAGCATTACAAACAGATATAACATTCATCAAATCAGATAATAGTCAGGGACTTCAGGCTGTTTTAATCAATCCTTACTGGGCTGTTTTCCGTCAGATGGGACTGTTGCTGGTTGCAACAGGTCTTATCATGGTCTTTGTTGTCTACTGCATTCTTTACCAGATAAAAATCATCAGCAAACAAAATAAGATAGCCCGGATGAGAGAAGATTTCTCTTACGCCATGATACATGATATGAAAACCCCGCTCAGTTCCATCATCATGTGTGCCAACTTCCTGCATAGCGGACGACTGGACGATAAACCGGAGATAAAAGAGAAATACTTCACCATCATAGAAAACGAATCAGACCATCTGTTAATGTTGACCAATAAAGTGTTAACTCTTTCCAAACTGGAAAATCATAAACTGGAAATGGCCAAATCCACCTTTGAACTGCAACCAATGATGGCCGACTTAAAAGAGAAGTTCACCACAAAGGCGACCAAACCGGTACATATCACAATTAATCTCCAGGCAGACACGGCATACGCCGATGATGAATTTATAAAAGAAGCCATCAGCAACCTGCTGGATAACTCCATCAAATATTCCGGAGAATCTGTCAATATAGATATCAGTTCACAGGTAACAGATAAATATACGCTTATCAAAGTACGGGATAACGGTATCGGAATCTCCGAAAAGGATATGAAAACGATTTTCGACAAGTTCGAACGCGCCTCTGCATCTTTGCGTACAAAATCGGGCGGAACAACCGGGTTCGGCCTGGGACTGAATTATGTATATCAGGTGATGGAAGCCCATGAAGGAAAAGTGATAGTAAACAGCCTGGAAGGTGAATTCAGTGAATTTACCTTATATATTCCACGAAAAACAACAGCATCATGATAAAGTTACTTTTAGTAGAAGACGACCCGACTTTATCCTATATCATACAAAGCGGATTACAGGATATCATCGGAGGATACGAAGTCATAACCGCTGGCAACGGCATGGAAGGTTTGCAAGCCTGGCAACAACATCATCCGGATATTATCATTTCGGATATCGACATGCCTGTCATGAATGGTTTCCAGATGGTGGAACGCATCCGTGAAACAGACGGCGATACTCCAATCGTATTCGCTTCCGCCCTGACTTCCCCTAAAGATGTGAGGGAAGGCTACAAAATAGGTGTAAACAACTACATCAAAAAACCCTTTGTTCCCGATGAGCTGGATGCCCATATTCATGGATTACTAAAAATGAAGGAGGGTACAAAGACACGGAATGAAAGCGGATTTTACAAAATCGGCCGTTATACGCTGGATGCAGAACATGCTTCCCTCCGCAATGATGAGACAAACGAGAAGAAAATACTGACCGTACGAGAAGCACAAATCCTGCAACTGCTGGCAGAAAACAAAAACGAAACAATAAAACGGGAAGCAATCCTCAGCCGTTTCTGGAATACGGAAGACGATTATTTTGCATCACGCACATTAGATGTTTTTATAGCAAAACTTAGAAAACTCCTGGAAGATGACCCGCTTGTATTGATAAAAACGATAAGAGGGGTCGGATTGATGTTGGAGGATAAGTAGAACAGAAAGATAAAAAAGGGAGTCAAGCATAAAACTTAACTCCCTTTCCGCTCAGTAATTGTCGGGATGACAAGATTCGAACTTGCGACCACACGCCCCCCAGACGCGTACTCTACCGGGCTGAGCTACATCCCGTTTTTCTTTACGGCTGCAAAGGTAAGATTTTTCCTTTATACGCCAAAACTTTCGCGGTAAAAATCTAATGATTCCAGTATTTTGTCTTTTGTCACTGCCTGATTTATCTGAACCTCACCGATTTTAGATAAAAGGGTAAAGTTGATTATACCACCTTCATTCTTCTTATCATGGGTCATCAGTTCATATAAAGTTTCGTAGTCTTTGCAATCAAAGATGAAAGCCGGATAATATTCTTTGATATACTGGATAACCTGGCTCAGATTGCTCGAAGGGAAACCGCATAACTTGTGGGACAGATATAACTCGCTCACGATACCGGCAGCCACCGCATGACCATGCAATAGAGGACGGTTCTTTTTGAAAGAAAGACTTTCGTAAGCATGTCCAATCGTATGGCCGAAGTTCAAAGCCTTGCGGATACCGTGTTCTTTCGGGTCCTCTGCCACGATACGTTCCTTAACGGCAACCGATTGCGCCACCATCTTATTCAGGAATGCATAATCCATCTTCTGGTCGAGGTCGAACAACATAACTGTCGCATAGGTGTCCATCGAACTGATCAGCGCATGTTTAATCATTTCCGCATAGCCGGATAACAGGTTATCCCTATCCAGCGTACGAAGAAATTCACAATCGATAAACACGCATTCCGGCGGATAGAAAGAACCTATTTCGTTCTTTAATCCGTTGAAATTAATACCGGTCTTACCTCCCACGGCAGCATCTACCGAGGCCATCAGTGTTGTAGGGATATTGACCGTCTTCAAGCCGCGCTTGAAAGTAGCACCGGCAAAACCGCCCATATCCGTCACCATGCCACCACCCAGGTTCACCAACAGCGAGTTACGGGAAGCCCCTTCATTGGAAAGGCGCATCCAGATATTCGACAAAGCCTCCAAACCTTTATGCGTATCACCGGCATCAACAGTTATTACCGGAGCCTCTTTGATTGCCGGCACATCCTGTATCAGCGGATAACACTTTTCCTGTGTATTTGTATCGGTAAGAATAAACAGTTTATCGTAATTCAGTGCTGCAAGGAATGCCTGTAAATCAGCTTTCAAATCCTTACTGATCACCACTTTTTGTTCGACCATATATTTTATTATTTTGCTTCTTAGGTTACAAAGGTATTATTTGTTATTCGATTATCAAAGAAGAAGGCAAGAGAGTTCTCCTGCCTTCTTTCATAAAAATAGTGTGTTTATAGGTTTAGGTCTTAATAAGAATTCTTTATAATAGTAGCGCTCAGCGACTCATCCCCATCCACTATCTTATCGTTGCCATTGAAAGAACGAAGTATCCAGAAATAATAGCAATCAGCGCCGCTACCCACAATACAGAAGACACCAATAAAAAAGCAGACATCATTTCCTGTACAAAGACCATGTATAAAAGGAAGTAAACCAATCAGAACAAACGGAGTCAGCAACGCTATCCGGTAATATTTCAAAAGCAGCGGTTTCTTCACCAGAAATCCTAATGACTTCCAGTCCGTGTTCCAATGGAGCGCCCGGCGATCTTTTCCGGTAAACCAATACAGCAAACCATATTGAAGCAAGGTATATACTAAACAACAAAGAGCCATAATAATTGCACCTTTTACAGATAAAGCCTGTAGCCTGGCAATGTTTCCCAGTTCATATCCGGCGCCATAACTCGAGCCATCTCCCCAAATATAATTGAACAATACAACTGCGCCTACGACAAAAAAGAACAAATAGAGCAATATCGTTATATTTACCCGGGCCGCACTCACTTTCACCTCTACGCCTTCCGAATGAGCGTATCCTTCCAAATTCATTTCTTTTGTTTCCATATCGTTTGTTTTTATTTGATTTCTACATTGCAAAGATACAGAGGAACAAAGAAACGGAATGTTATCCCAACGTTATCTTTACGTTAAGATGGAAAGCGAAGGGTGCCGGAAAAATGAAATTACCTATCTTTGCCAATGAAATCAAAGTATTATGACGAAATCATTCTACATTATATCATCGGCTGTCACCTCCTTAATCGTCCTTTTCCTTATCGGGCAATGGATCGGGCGAAGTTATTCACTGACAAAAGAACAACTGGCACGACAGCTACACGAATCTTTCTGCCACGCTACCGAACAATATGAGACAGACAAAACAAAATCCCTTCCCGCCCTCTTCCGGGAAGAACTCGACAAACGCCATCTCGACAAACTGGCGTTTCGCATAGATACGGTATCCCTGGACAGCCCTGCTGCGGTACAACGGGAGAATATCCGCTATTTCACAGATTACAACCGCCTGTTCAACGAACGGCACACTTTTGTTTTCCCGGTCAGTGAGACACAAGGCGTACAGGCATACATTAAAAATCCGCGGGCAGGTTCTATCGGCAAGCTACTCTACTTTTTCTTCGGAACGACTATTGCGCTGGGAATCCTGCTGATCTGTATCCGGAAGCAAATCAAAATTATCAAACAACAGGACGAGATCGCACGAATACGGGAAGACTTCTCCTATGCGATGATCCACGATATGAAAACACCTCTCAGCTCGATCCTGATGGGTGCCCGTATCCTCCGAAGCGGAAAGCTGGACGGAAAACCGGAGAAGAAAGAGAAATACTTCGACATCCTGGAAGAAGAAGCACAACATCTGCTGGCCCTGACCAACAAAGTGCTGACCATCTCCAAGCTGGAACACGGACAATTACTGCTTGAAAAAAGCCTGATCCCTATCCGCCCGATGTTGGAGGAACTGACACAGTTATTCACTGCCAAGACGAATAAAACCGTCACTTTCCTGTTAAACATAGAAGCGGAAGACATATTTGCGGATGAAGAATATCTGAAGGAGGCGGTCAGCAACCTGATAGACAATGCGATCAAATACTCCGGGGAGGCGATCGAAATACAGATCACTTCCTGCCGGTATAACCAATTCACACAAATCAAGGTAAAAGACAACGGGATCGGTATTTCTCTTGCTGCACAAAACCATATATTCGACAAGTTCGAACGGGCTTCGATCAACCGGAGCAATGCTGCCGATGGTGTTACAGGTTTCGGCCTGGGACTGAATTATGTCATGAACGTCACCCGCTCGCACGGCGGCTATGTCAGCGTCGAAAGCCAGGAAGGAAAATACAGTGAATTTACCATCTCATTACCAGTATCCACTACAGAAGAAACAACAGTATGATCAAATTATTATTAGTAGAAGACGATGCCAACCTGAGTTATATCATTCAGGGAGGATTGGAAGATATGATAGGCGGTTATGAGGTGATCATCGCCTGCAACGGGAAAGAAGGCCTGGAGAAATACCGGCAGGTAAAACCGGATATTATCGTTGCCGACATCGAAATGCCGGTCATGGACGGCTACGAGATGGTGCGCCGTATCCGGGAGACGGACAGAGAGCTCCCGATCCTTTTCTCATCCGCCCGTGTTTCACCGAAAGACGTGGTAAAAGGGTATGAACTGGGAGTGGACAATTACGTCAAAAAGCCTTTCCTGCCGGAAGAACTGGATGCACATGTCCGCGCGTTGCTCCGCATGAAGCAAGGGAATACGGAAAAAGTTAAAAACCAGACATGGACAATAGGCGGATACACATTGGATCCGGCACAGGCGACCTTGCACCATATCTCCGGAAGCAGTCAATTACTGACACCTCGCGAGAACGGGATACTGGAACTATTATTTCGTAAACCGGGAGAAATTATCCGCCGTGAAATCATTTTAGACAAATTCTGGAATACGGAAGACGATTACTTTGCTTCCCGCAGCCTGGATGTCTTCGTCACGAAGCTCCGCAAACTATTGTCACAAGACGAAAAAGTCAGTATCAAAACGATAAAAGGGATCGGTCTGATGATCACAGCATCCTGACCTACCAGGCAAAAAGTCAGGACATTGGTAATAAATAGTCCTGACTTTGAATAATTTCTCATATATTTCCACTAAGTTTAACCCTGATTTTAATCATATATACATCCCATATATTTTTATTATGTCATACTATTAAATTTAAACGAACCATGAAGAAAGTTTTCCTATTCCTGAGTCTCTGCCTGTTGGTCGTGTCATTCACCAACGATGCCGCCGCGCAGCAACAGAAACTACGTATCGGCGTTGCCGGTATACAAATCGAGAACAGTGTATTTATGCCCAACAGGCAACCGATAGTCGGAAGGCCGCTCACTTTGCCAGATTATCTGAGTCCGGATTCCGCCATGGGGCAGGCCGCAACATGGCTTCCCTCCCTGATGGGCCGTGGCGGTGGCCGCGGACCGGTTACGAAAGAATCATACGACGCCTTTGTCAACGAAGCACTTGAAATAATAAAGGCGAACATGCCTTACGATGCTTTCTGGTTTTACAATCACGGGGCATGCAGCGTAGATGGAGTAGCCGATCCGGAAGGTGAGTTTATGGAAAAAGTCCGCAGCGTTATCGGCAACGACGTCCTTGTTACGACCACTATGGACCTTCACGGCAATGCCTCCTGGCTCGTAGCCCTTAACTCCGACCTGATTACAACTTACCGCAAAGCTCCTCACGATGATTCACGTGAATCGCATCGTCGTGGCGTAGTCAATCTGCTGGATCGACTAACCTCCGGTAAAGGACGTCCAGCTTATAAAGCATGGGTAGCCGTTCCGGTATTAGTTTCCGGAGAATGGTCGAGTACGCGTGCCGAACCAGCCAAATCGCTTTATGCCATGGTTCCTGAAGTTGAAGCAATGCCGGGCGTAATAGATGCAGGTATTTGGATCGGTTATGTCTGGGGAGACGACCGGCGCAACCAGGGGGTAGTGATGGTTTACGGTGACGACAAAGCACAGGTAGAAGCAGGCGCAAAGAAACTGGCGCAAAAATTCTGGGATGTCCGCCGCCAGTTCACATTGGAAGCTCCGGGGCATCCGCTCGAAAAATGTCTCGATCTGGCGCTGGCCAGCGACAAGAAGCCTTTCTTTATCAGCGATATGGGTGACAATCCCGGTGGTGGCGGTTCAGGCGAAGTTACATGGACATTAGCCCGGGTATTGAAACGTCCGGAACTTCAATCTCCAAACGGCAAAAGCCTGCTTTACTGTTCTATTCCGGGAAGCGAGATGGTTGAAGCCGCACGTAAGGCTGGTGTAGGCGGCCACGCAGAAGGATATGTAGGTGCAATGACGGACAACTCCTACGAACCACCTGTAAAACTATCGGGTACGGTCGTATATGTCAGTCCTGCACAGGATGAGACGCAGGCTGCCGACAATGCCCCTTACAGAAGACGCAACAATATTGCCATTATCAAGACAGGAAGCATTTATGTAGTTGTAGGAACATCTTCCCCTACACCTAACCTGGAGGGTACCGGAATTGATCCCCGTGAAATGGATATCGTCATGGTAAAACAGGGATACCTGGTCAACCAATGGTACAATATGAAAGCAGATTGGGTAATGGCACTGACGCGCGGAGGAGTGGACCAGGATTTCCAGAAACTTCCTTATAAGAATATCATCCGCCCGATGTTCCCGTTAGATCCGGATATGCCGGACCCGGAACTGAATGTCATATTTGTTCCCTCGGCAAAACATTTGTACGGAAGATAAACAACCACATACTTATTAAACCCAAAAGGGGCAAAATCGCTTTTGCCCCTTTTCTTTATCAACTTACCGACATCATCGGCTCAACAGATACACTTTCTGCGAATACTGTTTACCATCGATTATCAATGTAACAATATAAGAGCCTTCAGACAATGGGAAACGAGTGATGGAACGTACCTCCCGATTGCTGTAAATAGTACGGCCACTGAAATCACAAATATTTACTGTTCCTGCTGCATGATCCGGATCAACTACCACTGCACCATTTTCCGTATAGATCTGATACTTGGATGCTTCAATAGATTCATTAGCAACAGGGCTATGGAAAGTGACAACAATAAGCGAATCGGCCTTTACATCTGTAAAAATGTAGCTGGTTGGCGTACCAATACTCTTCAGCTCCTTCTCCGTACCGACCTGTACATCCTCGATCGTACGGTTTTTGTTCGGATGAGCAATGAAGATATGATTGCTACCTTCTGTCACGCGCACCTTAGTCGGAGTCACATAACCGATCCTTTCATTGATCACCCTGGAAGTCAATGTATATACCGGAACATTGATATTGGAGAATACGGCCTCTACCGTTGTATGTGCATAAATATTCCTCAACTGATAAGAAGTAACGGCACCTACACTATTACCATTCACACGGACGTCGACAATCTGCTGTCCGTAGCCCGGCTCTATCTTGAATGTGATGCTTTCTCCTCTGTTGGCACCAGTCGTACCAGGAGTTACGCTACCCAGGCCGGTCGTACGAACCAATATAGTATAGTCTTTATTTTGTTCGCCTAATCCGCCACCGTTACCAGGCCAATTATCAGGCCAATTGTCAGGCCAGTTATCAGGCCAGTTGTCGGGCCAATTGTCGGGCCAGTTGTCAGGCAAATTCGGGTTATCAGGCAGATCCGGATTGTCAGGATTATCGGGATTATCTGGATCTGTCGGTTCTTCGCCTGTGAAACGGAAGTTCGCATGAATATCTGTATCAACTTTCAATTCACGAACAATTACATACTTGTTGTTGACCAGGTCTTTTAATACATCTTCCGTGTTAACTGTCAGGCTTGCCAACTCAAAATAATCAGCGGGATAAGCAAAGATACGAACTTTTGTACCGGTAGGAACTTTTGTACCGGAAGGAATCACCTGGAAGTGATTATCTCCCTCTTCTTCATACACAACAACCAGCGTACCACCTAACGGTTTATTGTAAGACACCGATACGAAATCAGGTATATTCTCTTTACTTGCTGTTATTGTCAATTCCAGATCAGTCACAGAGTTAATATTAACCTCATCTTTCGGAGTAAATTTAAACTTAACCTTGTTCTCTCCTTCTTTGATAACCGTTGCAGGCTCTACCCATTCAAACGTACCGGCGATCGTACCCAAGCCTTCAACCGTAGCCGTACCACTCAACTTTAAATCCTTCAATTCCAAACCGGGATAAGCACCTGTTATCTCATCCGCTACAACTGTCGGAGTAGCTTTCGTTATTTTAAATGCCATCGGTTCAGATGTGTATGCCTGATACTTGCTATCTGCCGGACGAGATACAACTAATGTATATTCACCTACATTGATCGGTTGAACGATCTTATTATTCTTCGTATAATTGAAAATCCAATTGCTATACACCTTTGCTTGCAAGATTCTGAAGGAATTGGCATACAACTGTCCGTTGTAAACCAATTCCTTCGGGGCTTCAAACGTCGGACTTAATGATTCCAAATCGCCTTTTTCTCCGAAATGTCCCTCAACTACCAGGTCTACATCAAACGTTTCAGGCGTATAATCCTGTTTATTAATCTGCTCGTCTCCGATCAGATACTTTACAAAAGCACAACCTTCGCCAGGGAAGGCACGGAACGTAGGCTTTTGGCCTTCATAAAACTCAACCTCTGCTTTATTTGATAAGGTAGCAGTTGCCATTAACAGGTTTCCATTGTAAATGCGTACTTCATCATCATCGGCCGGATTGTACGTATTGATTACGGAAACCGTTACTGTACGCATTTTGTCCTTCAAATCACCTTCTTTTAATTCGATCGGCAAGGTGATTGGTGCTATTTCTTTGTAGTTCTCTACTTTTGTAGGAGTGAAAACCACCTCGTAAATACCACTTTCAGCAATTGTCAGTACATTGCCGTTGATGGCAGTCCCCTGACCTTCACCCCAAGCGAATGAACCTTCAACTTTTACTTCCTTACCATCAACCAAGATATAGACGTGATAATCGTCCGCATTCAGTGTCGCTGTTTTAGCATCTGCATCCAGAGTGAAACCGGTTTTGCCTTCATTCAATTTGAAGAAAACTTCCGCCTTTTCGATGGTTAAACCACCAGTCAGCGTACAATTCACTGCTGCCAAATCCATATCGGCCGGACGTGTGATGATCACGTCATATATTCCTGCATCAGTAGGTTCATTAACTGTTACACCGTCTAATGTATAAGAGATTGTTGCACCTTCCAACGCATTCTCCGGACTCGTCGTCAACGTAAACGCCTGCGGCTTGCCATTATAAACGAACGCTTGTTTCGGATTCAGAATCTTGATGTCCGGAGCATTGCCATCCGGATTCTCCGGATCAGGACCTACTGTAGGAGATTTTTTGAAAGTAACCAAGATGTTTACATTGTCGTTCAAGATAAATGACTTTTGTTCTGTAATATCGATCGGAGTACCTTCCGATTTGCGAGTGATATATAAAATAGGGTTCGTGTAACCTTCATCAGGTGTTGCTTCGATAGTAACCTGTGAATTGGCTACATATTCTCCGGTTTGTACTTCTTGATCATCGATCATGACTTTCAGCGTTCCACCAGTCACTTCAGCCCAGGTAATGTTGTACTTTTCTTCTTCCGGTTCTTCCTCCGGTTCTATCATTGTTAATGAAAGAGTGTTGTTGCCATGATTTTGGATAGAGGTGAGGGCTGTCTGATATTGCGTACCATCGCTTGTCAGGATGATCGGATAGGCAGCCTGGTCGGCTTCCAACCAGCAGCAAAGAGTTTTATCATCGACTTTTGAATGAATAACCTCCTTATCATTACGTGTAGGAGCTGTAGCATCCGTGTAAGCACCCAAGTCTATCAACACACGGTAATAAGACTTGCCACCGGAAATAATCTTCACATTATCTGCCAAGGTAACATCTGTACCGGCTACAAAATTCGCCAGGTCAGTTACGGTGAATGCGCCTTTCAGCGTTCCATTCTTGACAGTCAGTTTTCCAGTCATGTTAAAACCGGCTTTCTCTTCACCTGTCAGTGTCAGGTTGTTCAAGTTGAGAGTCGTAACATTCGCTGTTACCTCTTCTTTTTGGGTGAGGCTGATTTGCAAGTCTACCTGCTTATTTGCCGCAGCATCAAAAGCTTCTTTCAACGTTTTATAGTCCGTATTCCCGACTTTTGCCACCGGAGCACCTACTCCACCACCTTCGCCCGGGTCCACCAAATCTTGTGCCCAACCACATACCGGCATCCATAGAAACGCCAGTAAGATATATAGTATGTTCAATTTTACTTTCATATTCTTCTATATTAAGTTATTTCTCTCTCTTATTGGTTTGGGAAGCAGTTTTTCCCTGCTTCCCTGAAAATGATTTACCAAACGATTACTTTTTGGTTATTCACGACATGGATACCTACACCCACTTCAAACGAAGAATTGCCGGCAGGTATTTCGCCGCTGAACTTCACAACGCCTGCCATATCGCAAATCACTACCTGCATCGGTTGTTCGGCAGTCAGCAGGATACGTCCCTTTTCGGCACGTACCAGCAAACCTTCTTCCGGAACAGTGATCTCTTCGTTGTCTGTCGCTACGGAAGAACGCAGGCTGAAGTTGGCCACCTTGGCTGTTGTCGCTGCATCGGCCAGCAGGTAACCGCTGAACGGGGCGATCGGAGTCGTCAAATCGTCTACACGTTCGAATGTATCGCCTGCATCGTTCAACTGATAGAACGGTTTGTCGAGCGTAACATCATTCAGTGTACCATTGGCATACGCTACAAAGCCGCTGACCGGATTCGGGTTCAGCACCTTGTCGCGACGCAACATCTGGTTCGAACCGGAGACGAAGGTGATCTCTTTAGTCGCAAGACTAGCCGGTACTTTCATCACATACACTTTGTTGGCAGTCATTTCGCTATCGGTCACATCGGTTGTCGAACCGTCTGCCTGGATGCTTTGTAACCAAAAGTGGCCCGAAGTTCCCGGGTTGGATGCCGGGCTGAGGGATACGACTTTATCGTCAATCACTGTAGTCACATCAGTTGCCGTGTAAGGCAAGGCGATCATTGACCATGCGTTATCTTTAAATGTACGTATGTAGCGGATACCGTCGGTAGCGGTAATCTTTGTTCCTGTGTCGGTTACTACCTTCGCACCTTCGTGGATGGTCAGGCGGTGGATATTCTTTTTACCGCTAGAAACATTCCAAACAGCATTGCTATTCAATACGATGTTGCAATCTTCATAATCATCATTCCATGTAGCATCTGCAGTATTCAACGTTACTACCGGATACGCTTTCACCTTCGTCTGATGATTGGCCAGACCGGCGGGGATTGTGTATTCATGGTCGTTACCAAGTTCTTTATCCGTATCCCGTTCCGGAGTTTCTGTCCAAACGCATTGAGTAGTACCATTCTTATCAACAAGCAAGCGGTAGACAGTTTTGATGGCATCTGTAGATTGTTGCAGAACCACTCCACCGATCAATACACTTTCATTGACTGCAACATCACCTTTCAAAGTGATTACGCCTGTCAAGGTGCTGCTCTTTCCACCGCTAATAGTTAACTTATTATTATTTACATCGAAACCGCCTTGTGTGAAGCTCAGATTATACTTGTCCAGGTTGATCGCGTAGTTATTTGTGATCTCGAACGTGGCTTGCGACTGGATATTTGTCAAAAGTTGGATATCTCCCCCGCCATCGTTGGCAGCCTTTATCGCATCAGAGAACTTCCGATAATATGTATTACCTACTTTTGCCACATTCTCTACCTTCACCAGTGCAAGATAGTTGTCGAAATGGCTGGTGATAGCCAATTCACCACCGGGGACGGTCAGAGCTCCGTTTTTATCTATTTCGTTGCCATTCAATGGATAGACAAGTAATTCTTGCGGTATTTGAGAAGCGTAAGGCCATAGGCAAGCAACATCAAGAGTTTTATCCCCGTCTGTCACCTGATTTTCTACCTTAAAGTCTCTCTGCAAACCGTTGTAGAAGTATCGGTATGTTTTGCCATGTTCCAACCCTGTCACCAGTGTACGATATACGGTCTTGTGATCCTGGTTCGTTACATGAATGTTCGTCATGTGAACTGTCCGGCTGATATAAACATTCGGAGTTATGGAAATTTCCCCTTCGATGGATGAATGCTTATCTGTTGCTACGTCATTCGTTATCATCAGGAAGGCATTCTCATTCGTATTTGTATCAAAATTCACCTTGCTGCAAACCAGGTTATAGCCATTCAGTTTGAGTGTGACTTTTTTACCTGGCACTACGCAGTTTGCGTTCGACTCGGTGTGCGGCATAAGTAACTCGATGGTATATTGTTGCGCAGCATCAGAAGCCTCTGCATTTATCGCAGCAAATGCACGTGCCAAACTACGGAATGTACCAACCTCTGAATCCGCACTCGTCCCGTCGCCTCTGAACACCCTTACGGCAATCGGGGCCTTGTTCTCATCGTTCTCTTCGATTTTCGGATGCGCGATGGTTTTAGAACTGTTGGCGCTGAAGAAAGAGACAGAAGTTCCGTCGTAATTAGTCGGCAGCCACAAATGCACTTCACCGTTCTTATCGGAGGTCAGCGGTACGCGGACGGTTGCGCCTTCCTCGGCATCGGGATCCATATCCTTATATTCTACTGTATAAGGCGTATAGCCGTCAAGGGTACTAAAGGTGAGGCGGTACAATGGCTTATTATTTTCGTCTACAAAACGGGGACCATTAGCATCAAACTTCGCCCGTACGCTACCATCTTTATAAACAGCTTTGACATTGGATATGGTATTCATCGCAACACTGCTGTTATCTGTATCAGTAATATAAGATAGCAATGCGCCACCATTCATAGTTAATATGGAGTTATCTTTGTTCGCTCCTGTTATCGTGAAGAAACGCAGCGTATTTGCCTGTGGTGGGTTTTCATCGAGACGGTCAATCGTCAGATTAGAGTTTTCTGCAATCTCTATATCTCCTAAACTATTGATACCGGACATGATGACATTGGCGTTACCCTTGGCAACCAACTTGGTTGTGACCTTGCCATTGGCACCTTCACCATTAGTCTCCAGCAATTCATTGCGGTAGATGTCTTTCACCATCACATAGGTTCCATCTTCTACAGTAAGAGTATAGCCATTGATATAACCAGGTTTATCCGACACATACGTAGTAACTACCACCGGCAGATCTTTTTTTGTTCCGAGACCTTCATTGCCGTCCTCAGTAGAACCGGCGTATTTGTAACCGTTCGCATACAAGATTTCATCTTTGGTAACCTTGATATTACCGCTATTGAGGTTAAACAAGGGTTTGAGGGCAACGTTATCCTTATTGGTACTGTTGTTGATTTGAGCAAATACTTTCTCTCTTTGTCCTTTCACCATATAAGTGTTGTTGTCGTTGGGTAACCAGAGACAATATTTGGTTTCATCGACTTTGGTGTTGGTTCCGACCTCCTTCGCTGCATAAACCGTTCTATCGTCAATGGTGTAATGGATAGCGGATGGCATATCTGTCATTGGGCTTTCCTGTGAAGGAGAAAGAACCTCCGTGCTTACCGTTACCCTTGTACCCACCACTTTCGGGGTAACAGGCGTACCGCCAACGTGTGGGTTACCGGGGTTGGCCATTGTCGTATAGACACGCCCCTTAAGATCTTCGTCCGTTGCAATCTTCCTACCGGCAACGCGGTAATTACCGATGATGCTTCCCTGGCCTGCTGTTATAATAAGTGTACCATTTTCTGTGGAGATCAGCGGGTATCTACCGTCCTCAGCCACCTGGCCACCGATATTCAATGTGTTGTCTCCTAAAGAAAGGATGAAAGATTGTCCTTCTTCAATCTTAGTGGCAATCGCATTTCCTCCATCCCTGGCCGTGTAGTTGCCTCTTAGTTCGATGGTTTCTCCATTCTGAACAGCTTCGAAGGCTTCTGACAATGTATCATAGGTTTTGTCACCAATATAGATAACCGGTGAAGCCAGCGAAATAGTTTGATTATGTTGAGCAGCAACAGAACCTCTAATACTGTAAGTTGTTGTTCCATCTGTTTTTTTCTTAAACTTAATATCACTTGATCCGGCTGGTAGCCACATATAGATACAACTTGCCGTAGCATCCACTCTGCTGGGATAGTTGTCGGTATTGCCTTCAATCTCTATCTTCTCAGTTTCAAGTCCCATCAATTCGGTATCCACCGTACTGATTCTACAGAAATAGACCGGAACATCTGTACCATCTTTTTTGAAGTTGATAACGTTTGGTGCAATCCGACATCTGTTGATTTCATCCAAATGTACATTTCCTTCGATGTAGACCTTGTTATCGGCATTGATTGTGAGATCTTTCAAGGTTAATATGTTTTCTCCTTCGGCTTTCAACTTAAGGCCATCCGATACGGTTTTCATTACTTTATAATTGGCCGAACCTTGTAGTGTGATATTACCAGCGGAAGCAGAAAGTTTACCTTCATGGGGATATTGAGTTACATTCAAGTCTATAGTAGTACCATTGGCTTTACTGAGCTGTCCGTAGTAGGTGCTACCAGCATTGACAGCTCCGACATTGACAGTTGCCTGAATACCATCCCCAGTGTTATCCGTACGGATCGGAAAGGGATAAGCTTTTTCGGTGCTTGTTGCCAATTCACCGTAATAGTCTTTCAAACCATCACCTACCAATAACTTAAAAGAACTTCCGTTTTGTGGAGCATAAAACGGAAGTTCTCCTATTTTAGCTTGGTAAAAAGTTCCGACGGAATTGGTAAATGTTTTTAGATCGGCATTCAAATTGCCTCCGTTTACAGTAATGCTTTGTTTGCTAGTAAGATGATTAATTGCCTTACCTCCTACAGAAGCGAAGTTGGAAATCGTCCAATTGGCTTCATCAGGAACTGTTGACTGAGCACCGTTATCTGTATAAGCAAAGTAGGCTCCATCTTTTAATGTTATTGTCGAGTTACGGTTAGAGAAGAAAGCACTTCCGCCTTTGTATAACACCCCATCATTTGCTCCTGAAGCTCTAACAATAACCGCACCTTCAATAGTAAAAGATGTCGTGTATTCATGCAAATCAATTCCAGGCTTATCACCATTTCCCAGTGCATTATAATCTGCTCCATTTAATTCCAACGAAGAATAATTTACATTATTATCTTTATTCCAATACTTAATAGTAAGTGAATTATTAGTGGATATGCCTGAGTGTCCCAGTTCTAAAGCAGGATGACTTCTTGTAGAACCTTTTAAACTATTATTCCCAGCTACATAAATCGTAACGCCTTCAGCCAATATATGAAGTTGTCCTCCTGTTACACCATTTAAGTAAACAGAACCATTAGGAGTATTAAATGTTTTATATCCAATATCTCCAGTCAAAGGATTATCAGGATCTGCCCCATCTTCTGCCATCGCCCCCACCGGCACCATCATCAGCAATGCCATCAGGAAGCTCCAAAGGGTTATCAACTTACGGGGACTTCTTTTTTTCCCCACATCTTTAATAGTTGTGCTTCCGGCAGATACGTCCGGAGCATACGATTTGTAGAAAAGTTTCATATTAATACGTGTTTATAATTAAATTCTTTGTCGATTAAGATTACCCGCCACTTTTGCCTGTGCATCGTAGGCAAGGCGCGCCTATGGTGTACAGGTAGGAGCGCCTACGATGTGCAGGCAAAGGCGCCTAAGGTTCGTAAGCACGGCGGGCAGACGATCTATTCAATTTCGGGCCGGTCACTACCACCGCTACCGCTACCCGGCTTTTCACCCACATACACCAGGCGGCTGACAGAACGGGGTTCTTTCAGCAGACGTTTGGTGCTTCCGGAAAATTGGGTGGTAAGCGTCAGTTCGTATTCACCATCTTTCAATCCGGAGGGAACGATAAAGATCAATTCCGAAGGTTTGTTAGTACCGAACAGGTCAGTGGAGACCTGCGTGATACTGTCGTCGGCCAAACTGCGCAGGGAGATGCCCACCTTCTCGTTGTCGCCCTCCACGCGGATATACGATCCGGTGATGCGGAAGTTGCGGCCGGGGGTCATGTGGCCGTCTTTCATATCGTTACTACAATCTTTCACGCCGGTGAAATAGATTACATCGGGGCGTACGCCCAGGATTTCAACCTTTGTGTTTCTGATTTCTTCGCGTAGCACACGGTTTTGTGTGAAATCAACGTAGATATTATTTTTTTCGGGGTTCCATATACCGTCTTCAATAATTCCGGTAGCACGAGGGGTTGCATAAAACAGGCCGGTGTTTACATTGTTACCATTTGCCAGGAAACGGGCAATGATACGGTTATAAAGTGTAACCGAGTGAACCAGTGTTTCTTTACGAAGACCGGTGTCTTCGCTGATCATCTCTTTGACGATGTCGTCTTCAGTAACTGTTCCTGCTGATTTCAGCACTAAAATCTGATCGTCCGGATCTTCCGTCAAGGTATTTGGGGCTAGCCATCCTTGTAATTTGTTTTCCATACTTCTAAATTTTATATCAAAATGTAATATATTGTGGTTTTAGAGTAGCTTAATGACAGGAGGCAGAATGACTAAAAAAAACGGTCGTTTTTTTAGTCTGTTTTTCTCTCCTCTTTACTGACATAAACCGACTCCAATTATTTTAAATTAACAATTGATTATCAATCAATATACAAGAACCAACAGAATCTTTCGTGAAAAGTAAACAATGACTAAAAAAAACGACCGTTTTTTTTAGTCAACACAATTCATTATCACTTGATTTCTATAACTTACCTATACTTCCACAAAAGTATATATTAATTGTAAGTAACAGGACGGGGAGTTTGTTAACAATATTAAATATTACATAACGAAGGGGAAGAGTATAATACTGAATCTCACAAAATAAAAGAGTTTTTTCAGGTAACAGAAGGTAGGGAATATAGTTAAATTTTATCAGATTTAAATGTTTGTTTATAATATCCGGTAGTAACTTTTTTCCTCTAGAGAGAGGTATTAATTACTACCGGATAAAACTGATTATCCGCAAGAATCAGCGTAAACAACTATATTACATCACATTATATCCTGACACAACCACTTTAGGCGCATTGCCTCTGGTATCTTCGTCTTTCCAGCGGAAGCTGATTTCTTTCTTTTCACCCGGAAGCAGAGCGAAGTAGTTGTCGGAATAGAACATCGGAAGGAACTGCTCACCATCCTTGTCGCCCACAACATTTACACGGATCATCAAGGCCGGTGTTGAAGTTGTATTCTCGATAACGACTGTACCGTTCCAGTTTCCATCAGTTCCCTTGTTGGTCGTGACATCGGACTTCAATGCTACTTTCGGGAGATTACGCAGATCCTGGTAGTTGTTTTCTTCCAGGCTTCTGTGATAGAAGTTTTCGGAAATAACCTTTCCGTTTTCAGCCAAGACCATCTTGATAAAGTGAACCTTCGACAGGTTATCCGGGAATTCCAGCTGGATACATTTGTTGGTCGTATCTTCATTACTGTCAATAGCGACTTCTTTCTCCCAGGCTACGGAAGCATCCATATTCAGCACCTGCGCTTTAGCTGTCAAGCCCTTACGGTTGCCACCACTGTAGTTTACGACTTCTACTTCATCGGTTACCGGGTTCCATTGGATATGCAATGGCTCGGAAGCCTTCTTGATAGCGAAATAGGCAGCTGTCGGTTCGAAGTAATAATCATAGGTCTGCCATACCATAGAAGGCCAGCAGGAATGACTCATCCACATCAGCAAACCTTTACGGTTCTGGCTGCGGGATTCAAACAAGCTGCGGTGACCGTCATAGTTCACCCACTGCGCCAGTTCGGCAAACTCTTTGGCGCTACGGGGTTCGCCGTATCCTTTCGCAATAATCTCGTTGAAAGAAGTAGCACCCTGTGCACCTTCGCGGGTATAGTCGTGCATACCCCACTGATTATCCTGTGGCCAGATACCTTCCGGAGAGAAGGTACGGAGCATACTTTCGTAGGTCAGCACATTCGGCATACCGCGTTCGCTATGGAACTTGTCGTTACCGGTCTTCAATGTGAAGTATTCCTTTGCAGGAAGCATACGATAGGGACCGTGACCGCTTACTACATCATCTGCCGAACTGGATATATAATGTATATCCGAATGATCTTCTTTGATGATCCGGCGCAACGCCTTGTCGATCTGTTCGGGAGGGAAACCTTCGTTACGACCGCAATAGATACCGATGGAAGCATGGTTACGGATGCGCTTCACATAATCTTCCGCATTGGCAATAAACATTTCGGGATAGTAAGGATCAGGACCGTCAGCCGGATTCGCCAGCCAGAAGTCTTGCCAAACCACGATACCGTGGCGGTCGCAGGCTTCATACAGTTCTTCATCACCAATCATACCCACCCAGTTACGCATGATCGTGAAGTTCATATCGGCATGGTAAGCCACCGCGATATCATATTCACGTGCACGGTAATTCAGGTTAGACTCACTGAATCCCCAGTTACCGCCCCGGCCAACAAAACGACGGCCGTTGATAAAGAGACTCAAAATCTGATTATCCTCATTGAAGGTCATCTGGCGGATACCGACTTTAAAGTCTTTGGCATCCGATACCTTATCATCTATTTTAAATGTGAAGCTGGCATCATACAAGTTAGGCTCTCCATATCCTTTAGGCCACCAGAGACGCGGATTCTGAACATTCAACTGAGCGAAATCCTTTGCATCGAAGACAACAGCTTTCTCTTCGCCCGCAGCCAGTTCCACCGGCTGTTGGAAGGTGATATCACCGATCTTGCCTTCCAGCATACCTTTTACCGCATTTGCATCATGGTTCTTCACGATCACTTCCGCCGTCAGTTTAGCAGAGGTCGTATCGGGCAACGGCAACACCGATTTAACAAGCGGATCAGCTACCGTCACTTTTCCGGTCGTTGTCAGGAAGACATCATTCCAGATACCGATATTACGGCCACGCATCGTCGGGATCCAGTCCCAGCCGATCGTTGCATGGAATGTCGGGTTATCAGCACCCAGGATACCGCCGTTGAAGTCCGTGCTCAGTGCATTCTTCTCTTTGATAGCACCGATATGCTGGTTCTTAATGATCTCCACGGCTACCACATTCTTACCCGGAACGATCAGGTCCGTTACATCGAACTTACCACGCATAAAGGCACCTTCGATGCGGCCTGCCTGTTTACCATTTACATATACATTCGCCTTCCAGTTGATACCGTCGAAATTCAGGAACACACGATCCTGTTTAAAGTCGGCCGGCACCTCAAACTCGTCACGATACCAGAAATCGGAATTGAAGAACGACTCGGATATCTGCAACTGATTATCTGCATAGTTAGGATCGGCAATGGCACCGATATTCTTGTAACTGCTCAAGACAGTTCCCGGCACCGTGGCAACAACCCAGTTTTCAGGCTGGAAGCCGGGAGTCGAAATTTCTTCTCCCGTAGCCGTTATTTCTGACGCACGCTGAAGTTTCCAGTTGCCACCGGACAAATAGATTTCGTCTTTCGATGCAGCAGGTGCAGCCACAGGCTGCGGAACCAGGCCACCTTTACCCATCACTTCCAGTTCGCTCAGGATATAACGACTGTCGTTGGCCGGCTGTTGCATCAGGATACGCACATAACGCGCATTCTTCTTACCGTTCAGCGAGATTTCATCGACCAATTCCTCCCCACCGGGAAGTTCAGCGACATCCGTCCACTGTTCAGCATTATCGGACACCTGTACTTTACCTTTTACGGCTTTGTTTATCCAGCGTAAAACGACTTTGTCGAATTCAGACTGGCTACCCAGGTCTACATACAACCATTCTTCTCCCGTAGTGGCACTCATCCAGGCACTATTGAAGAATTGGGAAGGTTTCATTTCCACCATTCCGCCTTTATTATAGAAATCAGCAGCCGTAAACACCCAGCTATGGACACCGGCCATCTTCAATAGAACACGGTAATTGGAGTAATTCGCCTCTTTATCGAATGTTATGGTTTCATTCAGTTTACGGACCGGCATGGAAATCTGTTCGGTCTGCTTGTTCGGGTCGGTTACCGGCATACGGTAACGTACAGCGTCGCCCGGCAATCCTTTGCCGCTCAGTTTGCCGACCTCGGTCCAGTTCTGTCCGTCATTGGAACCCTGGCAGATAATTTCGTAACCGTCTTTTGCCAACTGGTCGTCATAAATGAGAGTTCCTGTCAGCACCAGCTTGTCGGCTTGTTTGCTGTAATTCTTTAGTGCGAACTGGAAATAAGTATCCGCCCCTTCAAATGTATTCCGGGAATACGGACCTTCGTCGATCATCCATTCGCGTTCACGCCGGGGAGCTTCGCCCGCCGGAGTCGATAGTATTAAATACTGCGGTTGCTGGTCGGTTACAATACCGTCCGTCACTAACTGCGCCGTCAAGTTATAGTCGTGACTAGAGGAGTTGAAAGCCGAACGCAGAAGAGCTATATTGCGATAATTTGACTTATCCGGAGCCAAATCAGGAGAGAAATCCTCCTTCGGGTTACCGGGGTATTGCCCTATACCACGCGTATAGTAGTCCGAACGTTCGAACGATTCGGTTGTCGCCCCTGCACCGCTACAACCCCAAAGCAACAACGAAGTCGCTGCTGCTCCACAGAGCGTGAGGATACGGGAGACTTTTTGCTGTTTACACATTTTCATACGATGAAAGTCTATTTGATTTGTATTTTTTGCATAGGCAAATATACATTAAAAAACAGTGATTTTTTATGCAAATAGGAAAAGGTTAGATATAAAAAAGGTATATAATCGGTATTTAACAAGGGAACAACAGGCGGAGAAACAAACTTATAGCGACGAAAGTATCTCTTTCCCCTCTTGAGAGGGGATAAGGGGTGTGTTATAATTCCGCCATAAGACTTGCTTTAACACACCCCTGCCCCCTCTCAAGAGGGGAAGAGTTACTTCCGTCGCTATATATATGCGATGTTCTTTTACTTCAAATCAGCCGTTTCAAGAATCTGTTCTACGGCCTGGGCTAAACCGTCGGAGTTTTTACCGCCGGCAGTTGCAAAGTGGGCCTGTCCGCCACCGCCACCCTGAATCAGTTTGGCTGCATCTTTTACCAGTTTACCGGCATTCAGTCCTTCGGCAACAAGCGGTTCGCTCAGCATCACCATCAAAGCACATTTTGCACCGTCCTTGATACCGGCCACAAAGAATACTTTCTCATCGCTATTGCTTTCACCCTTGATCTGGAAGGCCAGGTCTTTGATGGCATCTACATTCGCCTCACCGCGGAAGACAACCACCTTCACTCCGTGGCGTTCAACAGCCTTGGCGATCAGTTCTTTCTTCAACATAGCGACCTTTTCCTTTACATAGTCGCTAACCTGTTTCTTCAGTTCGGCATTTTCTTCAATCGACTTACGGATTGTCTGTGCCAGGTTCGGTACATTATTAAATAAAGCACGCAACTCACGCATGGAATCCTGCAACATGAAGGTATAGTTTTCTGCCCCTTCGGCCGTCACGGCTTCGATACGGCGTACACCGGCTGCGATAGAACTTTCGGCAATCACACGCAGCGAACCGATCATACCGGTTGCCGGGATATGCGTACCACCGCACAGCTCGATAGAAGAACCGTATTTAACGACACGTACTTCCTCGCCATACTTCTCACCGAACAATGCCATAGCACCCAAAGCCTGGGCCTGGGCTATCGGCATATTGCGATGCTCTTCCAACGGATAGTTGGCACGAATCTTTTCGCTTACCAGCTTTTCTACCTGGCGGATTTCTTCGTCGGTCACTTTCTGGAAATGAGAGAAGTCGAAACGAAGCGCTTCGGGAGAAACATACGAACCTTTCTGTTCGACATGTGTGCCCAATACTTCGCGCAATGCCTCATGCAGCAAGTGAGTTGCCGAGTGGTTACATTCGCACTGGATACGTTTCTTTTCGTTGATCTTCGCCGTGAAAGTAACGGTTACATCTTTCGGCAAACGCGTAACGAAATGTACCGGCAGGTTATTTTCACGCTTCGTATCTACAACATCCAGCTTTTCATCGTCGGCAATCAGCCATCCGGTATCACCTACCTGTCCACCCATCTCTGCATAGAACGGAGTCTGGTCGAGAACGATCTGGAACAACTCTTTATTCTTCTGCTTGATTTTACGGTAACGCAGGATTTCGGCTTCACATTCGAACAGGTCGTAACCAACGAATTTGGATTCGCCCTCTTTCAGGACCACCCAGTCACCGGTTTCGATAGCAGCCGCATTACGGGCACGTTCTTTCTGTTTCTGCATTTCCGCATTGAACTCTTCGATATTCACTTCCATGCCGTTTTCACGCAGGATAAGTTCGGTCAGGTCCAACGGGAATCCGTATGTATCATATAATGTAAAGGCATCCACACCGCTGATAACGGTTTTTCCGGCAGCCTTTGTTTCTTCAATCTTCTTATCCAGCAGACGAATACCTGTTTCCAACGTGCGCAGGAACGATTCTTCTTCTTCCTTGATTACCTTTTCGATCAGCGTCTTCTGGGCAACCAGTTCGGGATAAGCATCGCCCATCGTCTCGATCAGGACAGGCAACAAGCTGTACATAAAGGCTTCGCGGCGTCCGAGGAACGTATATCCGTAACGAACGGCACGGCGAAGGATACGGCGGATTACATAACCGGCCTTTGCGTTCGACGGCAACTGTCCGTCTGTGATAGAGAACGCGATTGTACGGATATGGTCGGCAATAACGCGCATAGCCACATCCTGTTGTCTGTTGTCACCGTATTTTGTTCCGGTCTTTTCGGCAATCACCTGGATGATCGGCTGGAATACATCGGTATCGTAGTTGGAAGTCTTACCCTGCAATGACATACACAGGCGTTCGAATCCCATACCCGTATCGATCACCTTCGCAGGCAGCGGTTCCAACGAACCGTCGGCTTTGCGGTTGAACTGCATAAACACCAGGTTCCAGATCTCGATTACCTGCGGATGGTCTTTGTTTACCATTTCTGCACCGCTAGATACTGCACGTTCTTCGTCAGAGCGAAGGTCTATATGAATTTCCGAACAGGGACCGCAAGGACCGGTATCACCCATTTCCCAGAAGTTATCATGTTTGTTACCATTGATAATATGATCTTTCGGCAGGAACTGTTCCCAGTAGCCGGCAGCTTCGTCGTCGCGCGACAAACCTTCGGCAGGGCTTCCTTCGAATACGGTTGCATACAAACGTTTCGGGTCCAGCTTCAGGACATCCACCAGATATTCCCATGCCCATCCGATGGCCTCTTTCTTGAAATAATCACCGAACGACCAGTTTCCCAACATTTCGAACATCGTGTGGTGATAGGTATCGTGTCCTACCTCTTCCAGGTCGTTATGTTTACCGCTTACACGAAGACATTTCTGCGAGTCCGCGACACGTGAATATTTAATGGGTACATTTCCCAGGATTATATCCTTAAACTGGTTCATGCCCGCATTGGTGAACATCAATGTCGGGTCCCCCTTCACGACCATAGGAGCAGACGGTACAATCTGGTGCTGCTTGGAAGCGAAGAACTCTTTAAACGATTCACGAATTTCTTTTGCTGTCAACATAATCTATTATATAGTTCTCGTTAATATTCTGAAAAACAATTTGCAAAAGTACTGCAAATTATTATTTTTGCACGTATCCAAGCAATAAAATATTCAATGAAACTGTTTAAAACAAGAAAAACATATTACTTATATAACCCGAATACGCTCAGTTACGACCGTGTTTACCCCTCCGCCAGAGACCGTTTCTTCATTGTGCTCCGTCATTTAAGCATCGGTGCGGCAATCGGTATCGGTGTATTCTTTATTATGATGTACACGATCGATTCGCCGGTCGAGTCTTTGATGAAGAAGGAAAACAAGCTGTTGCAGACTCAGTATGAAGTACTTTCATTACGGCTCACCAATGCGCTGGAAGTGTTGGATGACATACAGCAAAGGGATGAGAACCTGTACCGCGCCATTTTCCAGGCCGAATCCATTCCCGAATCGGTACGTAAATCAGGTTTCGGGGGAACCAACCGCTACGAACATCTGCTGAACCTGTCCAATCCGGAACTGGTTGTCTCTACCACCCAGAAGATGGACATGCTCAGCAAACAACTTTATATACAATCCAACTCGTTGGAAGAGTTGATTAAACTGGGTAAGAATCAGGAAGAACGCAGCCGCTGCATCCCTGCCATCCAGCCAATCTCCAACAAGGACCTGCGTCGCACGGCATCCGGCTACGGTGTACGTATCGACCCGATCTACCGAACTCCGCGTTTCCACTCCGGCATGGACTTCTCTGCCAAAGTAGGAACGGAAATCTATGCAACCGGCGATGGAGTCGTCACTTTTGCCGCCTGGAAACAGGGCTACGGGAACTGTCTGATGATCGATCACGGCTATGGATTCCAGACATTATATGGTCATATGAGCAAATTCAGAAAACGCGTCGGACAGAAAGTGACACGCGGTGAAGTGATTGGCGAAGTAGGTAACACCGGTAAATCGACCGGTCCGCACCTGCATTATGAAGTGATAGTTCGTGGTAAACATGATAATCCGTCCAGATATTACTATATGGACCTGACACCGGAAGAATACGACCGTATGATCCAGATTGCAGAAAACCATGGCCAGGTAATGGATTAAACATCTTTAATACAATGGCATTAAATAAAGATAAAAATCTGAAGTTATATTTCTCCATCAGCGAGGTGGCGCAGATGTTCGACGTGAACGAATCGACACTGCGTTTCTGGGAGAAAGAATTCGATATTATCCGTCCGCGCAAGACGCCTAAAGGAACCCGTTTCTATAAGCAGGAAGACATCGACGCCGTCCGCCTGATCTTCCATCTGGTAAAAGAGCGGGGAATGACCCTGGCTGGTGCCCGGCAAAAACTAAAGGATAACAGGGAGACAACCATCCGGCAGGAAGAGATCGTTAATAAGCTGAAGCAGATTAAGGAAGAACTGCTCTCTATGAAAGCAGCCTTCGATGCGCTCGACCCTTCCGAATTGCCTCAGGAAGAGAAAATCTAAGTCAAACAATTAGCAGGTTACGCCGGAAAAGCGTACCTTCGCCGACAATTTAATAGAACAATAAACATGGAAATTACGGGAAAAATTATCGCCGTACTGCCAGCGCAGAGCGGAACCAGCAAAGCTGGAAACGAGTGGAAAAAACAAGAATACGTATTAGAGACACACGACCAATACCCTAAGAAAGTCTGCTTCCAGATCTTCGGTGCCGACCGCATCGAACAAGCAGCTATTCAACCCGGAGAAGAATTGACAGTATCATTCGATATAGACAGCCGCGAGTATCAGGGACGTTGGTTCACCAACATCAGTGCCTGGAAGGTAGACCGTCCGATGGCGGGCGCTCCCCAGTCAGCACCGGGAGCCATGACACCGGAAAACTTTGCACCGGCATCTGCCCCGACAGCTTCTGCCGCTCCCGACTTCGGCCCGGCTAACCCGATCGACGATCTGCCATTCTAATGGATATCGTTGCCCTGATCGGCGGACTACTCCTCATCCTGGTCGGCGCAAATGCACTGACCGATGGGGCTGCTTCGGTAGCCAAACGCTTTAACATCTCCTCCCTTGTTATCGGATTGACAATCGTAGCCTTCGGTACATCCGCCCCCGAACTGACTGTCAGCATTGTATCGGCACTGAAAGGAAGTGCGGATATGGCCATCGGGAATGTTGTCGGAAGTAATATTTTCAATACCCTTATGATTGTAGGTTGCACGGCAGCCATTGTTCCCATCGGGATGAATAAAGGGACGCTCAGCAAAGAGATTCCGTTATGTATCCTGGCATCTGTCGTTTTATTTATCTGCGGAAATGACGTGTTGATAAACGGAGCGACTGAAAATACAATCAGCAGCAGCGACGGGATGCTGCTGCTCTGTTTCTTTGCGATCTTTCTGGGTTATACATTTGCCATTGCACATAACGGGAACGGAGAGGAAGAGACGAAAATCAAATTGATGCCCGTATGGAAATCCGGGTTATTCATTGCCGGCGGTCTTGCCGGTTTGATTTATGGAGGGCAGTTCTTCGTAGACGGAGCATCAGGGATTGCGCGTGGCTTGGGTGTCAGTGAGTCTATTATCGGCCTGACGCTGGTTGCCGGAGGAACTTCCCTGCCCGAACTCGCCACCTCGGTCGTTGCCGCCTTGAAGAAAAATCCGGAGATGGCGATCGGGAATGTGATCGGTTCGAACCTGTTCAATATATTCTTTGTATTGGGTTGCAGTGCGACCATCAGTCCGCTGAATATGAAAGGAATTACCAATGTGGACCTCGGGGTTCTGATCGGTTCATGCGTATTGCTTTACCTGTTCGGGCTGTTTATCAGAAAGCGCACCATAACACGCCTCGAAGGGATTGTTATGGTCCTATGCTATATTGCCTATATGATCTATCTGATCAAAGGATAAGTTACTCCCTGACCAACTGCATAAGTGTCTCGTGCATCGCTCCGTTGGTGGCAAGCACTTCGTCTCCCGACTGCCAGTTGTCGCCACCACTGAAGTCGGTCACTTTACCACCGGCCTGCATCAGGATCAGGGCACCTGCCGCTATATCCCAGGGACCGATCCAGGCTTCGATACGCGCTTCGAAACGTCCGGCGGCGATATAGCAGACTTCGGCAGCCGCCGCTCCCATCAGACGCGTTCCTCCGGCGAAACCGTATAACCGGTCGACCAGGCGAAGGGCCACCGGGCGGTAAGCATCGGAGTTATAAGGAAATCCCAGGTCGATAAAGGCTTTATCCAGGTCGGATACGTCCGATACGTGTATCTCCCTGCCATCCAGATAGGCTTTACTGCCTTTCCAGGCGTAGAAGCATTCGTCGCGACAGACTTCGTAAACGACACCGATCAGCAATTCTTTTTTATTACGCAGGGCGATGCTGACACAGTAAGGGGCGACATCGTGGATATAGTTGGAGGTCCCATCCAGCGGGTCTACCAGCCAGCAATAGTTTTCGTCAGTCAGGCTGCCGCTGCCTTCTTCGGCGATGAAGCCTGCTTCGGGAAGCAAGGCGGAGAGTTGGGCGATCAGCCATTTTTCCGATTCCTTGTCGACATACGATACGTAATTGTGAGCACTTTTTTCTTCTACACGTGTACGGTCGAACTTACGCCGTTCTTCTTTCAGGAAAGTCCCGGCTTCGCGGGCTATCTGTTGTACCTGGGTACAAAGTTCTTCTAAATTAAGCATATCCTCTTTTTATCTTTTTGTTGTGACAAACATACGCATTTTGGAACTAAATAATACGGGTAGTACTGAATATTAACGAAAAAGATATACTTTTGACACAAGACATAAAACAGTTACGATCTATGAATATCTGGAAACCATGGAAACAGACTCCAAGCTATAAGGGAGAAGAGAAAGCCGAGAGTTATAATTTCTTTGATATCTCTTCCTTCTTCCGTTTCGATACGCACCGGAATGCTTTGGGCGTATTGTCCGACCAGACCTGTTCCGATCTGGGTTTCGAGAATCTTTTCATGTTTTCCGACCGCACCGCCTCACGCGTCGGGCAGCAGTATCTGTACAACCTGATGCGGATCATCCCGGACAAAGCGGGCGAGATAGAACGGCATGAAGCACTTATAAACGAGCTGTCGTCGCATCCGGATTTACAGGAAGAACTTGTCAAAGACCTGCAAATCCTGAATACCCATGAAGCATATAGTATTGCGTCGCTGATGGGTATAGGATTTCCGGCTGTTCCTGTATGGAGGAAAATCCTGTTCCGTATTTGTGGTTTCCTGCCGGCCTTGTTTCTTCTATTGTTGTACTTTTATCAGGCGGGAGCGTGGCTGCTTTTGTTGATTGCAGCGATACTTGTGAACGGCGTTATTCATTACGGGAACAAACCGAACAACCTGAATTTTCTGATATCCATTCCCCAACTGATACGTTTGCTGAATATTTCGGGCAAACTATCGAAGAACCCGCTTTTCACGGAACTCGGCAAAGAGGTTCCGGAGGCGCTGTCTTCATTGGAAACACTGAGAAAGGCGAGCGGCCACCTGCGGATGGAATCGAAAATGGACAGCGACCTGGCTGTCATCCTTTGGGCGATCATGGAATGCGTCAAGATCTTCTTTCTGGCGGAACCGATCGCCTATCATAAAGTGATCACCCTTCTGAAAGATAAGAACCGGCAGATAGAAACGGTATTCCGTTTTGTGGGGCTGGCGGATAGCCTGTCGTCGGTCGCTTTTCTGCGGAAAAGCCTGCCTTATTACAGTCTGCCGGGAAAGCCGGAAGGCGAGGTGCGGATGGAGACGGAGGAGATGTTTCATCCCCTGCTCAAGAACTGTGTTGCCAATACGATCCGGATCAAAGGCCGCTCCATCCTGTTTACCGGTTCGAATATGTCGGGAAAGACTACTTTCATCCGTACCCTGGGCGTCAATATGCTAGCGACACAGACACTTCATACAGCTTTTGCCCGGCGGATGCAGATGAAAACGCCTGTCATGATCCATGCCGCCCTGATGCTTTCCGACAGCCTTTCCGACGGCAAAAGTTTCTATCTGAAAGAAGTGGAGTCGATCCGCGATATGCTATCATGCAGCTGTAGCGAACATATCAACCTTTTCCTGCTGGACGAAATATTTAAGGGAACCAACACCACCGAGCGGATAGCGGCAGCCAAAGCGGTCCTGTCATACCTGAACACCTCGAACAACATCGTAATTGTCTCCACCCACGATGCGGAATTAGGAACATTCCTGAAAAGTGAATACGACCTGTATCATTTCTGTGAAACGATAGCCAACGGCATTCTCTCGTTCGATTATAAATTAAAGGCAGGCAACCTCTACCAGCGGAACGCCATCCGCATTCTGGAAATAAATGATTATCCGGCTACATTGATAGAAGATGCTTATTCCGTTATCCGGCAGATAGAAGGCCGATAATTCTCGCAAAGCATCTTTCCATTGCTCACGCTCTTCATCCAAATTCTGCGGTTCTTCTTTCGGCTCCTCGCACGCGTGTTGTTGCTGTTGTTGTAAGTTTACTTTACTTTCATTTACTATAATATTATCTAATATAATATGTGCACTTTTTGTCATATTTTCGGTAGTTTCTGTAACAATAACCGGGGTTTCTGCAACATTAATGCAATCGAACTCTTCGCGAACGGGTTTTTTGCATCGCTTTTGTGCTTGAATATACCGTTCTTGAATACTTTTGGATGTTAATACGCAATAAACATTGTATATATCCCTGTTAAACAGATTTATTTTCAAACTAAAGTCGATTATGTCCCGCACAACTTCCTCTGTTTCACCTAAACGGCCGGAAAGATCGTACACATAATCGTCTGATATATGAAGAAAATACCCTTCTTTCTTATATACGTCGCACAGGATGGTGAAATAAGCCAGAAAACCGAGCGACTTGTAGCAGCTTTTCAGTTTACGTACTTGTATATTTTCAAATATATCGGTATCGACCGGAAAATAATCCAGTCCTTTTTTGATAGGTCTAGCCATGA
>OFFJ01000153.1_pt1 | contig 57105 bp, 53 predicted proteins | sample 1521261 | NCBI WGS metagenome assembly OFFJ01 (sample SAMEA3504122, study PRJEB24116) | mouse gut metagenome | biome: mouse gut; feature: mouse-associated habitat; material: faeces | place: Denmark | collected 2011 | reverse complement strand
AAACCTGCCATAAAGGACAATGAAAGTTATTATCTCCTTTTAGATGAAATACAATTTATGCCCCGGTTTGAAGAGGTTTTGAACAGCCTGCTCCGCATAAGCAATATTGACATCTATGTGACTGGAAGCAATTCCAGATTTCTGTCCAGTGATATTGTAACGGAGTTTCGGGGGCGGGGAGATGAAATCAGGGTATATCCCCTTTCTTTTGCAGAATTTTATTCTGTTTACGATGGAGAATATGAGGATGCATGGAGCGATTATATGATTTATGGAGGACTGCCGCAGGTTGCCGGATTTCGGACGGAACGCCAGAAGGCAGAATATTTGAAAAATATTTTCACAAGCGTATACCTGAAGGATGTTGTGGAAAGAAACGGTATTCAAAGTATGGACGATTTGAGTACGCTGGTTGATATTCTGGCATCTGTCATCGGAGCTCCGACAAATCCAACCCGGGTTTCCAATACTTTTGCAAGTGAACGCCAGACCAGCTATACGAATAAGACAATATCCAACCATATTAATTATCTTGAGGAAGCATTTCTGATATCGAAATCCAATCGTTATGATATTAAAGGGAGAAAATATGTTGGCGCGAATTTAAAATATTATTTTACTGATTTGGGCCTTAGAAACGCAAGGCTGAACTTCCGGCAGCAGGAACCGACCCATATTATGGAAAACATTGTTTATAACGAATTGCTGATTCGTGGATACAATGTTGATACGGGCATTATAGATGTGTTTGGAAAAACTCAGGAAGGAAAACGTGTCCGTAAACAGCTTGAGGTTGATTTTGTTGTTAATCAGGGAAGCCAGAGATATTATGTTCAGGTGGCTTATGATATGGCATCAAAGGAAAAGCAGTCGCAGGAATTTCGTTCTTTCCGTAATATTCCAGATTCCTTTAAGAAAATAGTGATTGTAGGCGGAACGGCAAAACCCTGGAGAAATGAAGAAGGTTTTGTCATCATGGGAATGAAGTATTTTCTTCTGAATTCGGACAGCCTGGAATTTTGATATGCCAAACAACATAAAAATGACGAATAATGCCCTCGAAAAACACAAAGGTTCCCTATCTGTTATATAAGCAGACAGGGAACAATTTTTTTGCAATAAGCTGGCTCGCAGAGCGTGACAGCGTTTGCTGCAATCAGGTTGTATATAATGCATACGCAAGCTGTATAAAACCCCTGCAATCAGGTAAAAATAACAAACGGGTACAGGCAAAATAAGGTAAAATCAGACATAAAATCCGGGGAACTAAAAAATAAACACATTTTATGATAAAAAATGAGTATACCTGCACAAAACCTCTTTTTATAATAAACTTGAAACTGAAAAACGATTTTTGAATGGAGGATTTGTTTATGAAGAAAAAGACAGTTAGCATGGGGCTTGCGCTTTTGCTTACGGCTTCCTTACTGGCAGGCTGCGGCGGTAAAGGTTCAGATGGTGGAAACGCAGGAAGTACAGCAGATTCGGGAGCTGCGCAGGATACTGCGGTATCTGACGACGCATCGGGAAGCAGCGACGCGGCCGCGGATAGCGAGAGCGGTGGCGGCGAGCAGGTAACGATTAACTTCCAGACATGGAATCCCGGAGAAGGGGTACCTGTAGATGAGGTTCTTGCAGCATTTGAAGCAAAATACCCCAATATTAAAGTAAACCATATAGTTGTAGGATACACCGACCATGTAGAAAAACTGAAAATTGACATGGTAAGCGGAGAAGGCGCAGATGTGTTCGGTATGCAGACAGGGGCTACTATTAAGGAATTTCGTGATTTCGAAGTGGACCTGACACCTCTTGCAGAAGAAACATGGGGAGAAGGCTGGCAGGACCAATATATAGATTTCTGCATAGACCTGCTGAATGAAGATGGAAAATATTATGGTCTTCCTCTGGGGCTTACTTATGCAGGCTTTACTTGGGCAGATGTTAAAATGTTGAAAGATAATGGATTAGAAGTACCAAAATCCTATGATGATTTGAAGAAATGTGCCGACGTTTTAAGGGCAAACGGCCAGTATCCTCTGACCATAGGTGCAAAGGACGCATGGATTAATATTGACACATGGATGAGCATGGCAAACGATATCAACCCCGAAAAGCTTTACTCCGCAATTGAGGGAGAAACGCCTTTTACAGACCCTGACCTGGTGGAGTCTTTCCGAATCTGGCAGTCCTGCTTTACAGATGGTATTTTTCAAGATGGTGCTCTTGGCGTAGGTGTTTATCCTGATACTACTGATTTGTTTGAAAAAGAAGGAAGTATTCCTATGATTCAAAATGGTTCCTGGGCAGCAAGCCTTTATGTAGACGGCGACCCGGACCATGAAAGAGTATTTAATTCAGAGGGGGCAAACCACGATATTTTACTGATAGACTGGAATAATGATGGCAAGATATGCCCTATCAGCGCATCTGTGGACGTGTGTCTCTGTATTAACAAGAATTCCAAGAATCAGGAAGCAGCCTGGAAGTTTGTGGATTTTATGCTTCATGAAGGCCAGGATATCCTTGTTGGTAAGTATTTACAATATTGCCCCTCCAGAAAAGATATGGTTCTTGCGATACCGGGCATCAGTGAGGATGGACAGAAAAATTTGGACTATATTGTTGAACAGTCAAAGAACAACATTGCAGGATACCGCGAAATGCCATATGCAGATTTAAAACAGGTAATTTCTGACCAGCTGACAGTGCTTGCTTTAGGCGATGCCACGCCAGAAGAGGCCGCTACAATCATTGAGGCCGCCTCACAGGCTCAGGTGAGATAAGAGAAAGCCAACGATGATAGTTAAACTTATTACTGCAACAGGAAAAGACGCTTCTTCCGTTTGGAAGGGGCGCTTTTCCTAAAACAGGAGGGCTGATTTTGAAAAAATCTTTTACAGATTATTTATTTGTTTTACCAATTGTACTGCTTTTTTCTATATTTGTTGTTTATCCTATTTGTTATAATTTTCATATCAGTTTTTATGAGTGGAATGGCATTAATATAGAAAAGAATTTTGTGGGATTTGAAAATTATGAAACAATGTTTCATGACCCTGTAATTTTAAAGGTGCTTAAGAATTTTGTAATTTTTGCATTGTTCACCATTATGATACAGGCATTTTTGGGCCTTATATTTGCTAACTTTTTTATTAGAAGGCTGAAATTTTCATCTTTTTATCGTGTCATCCTTTATATACCGGTTATTGCGACTCCTACTATTGTGGGAAATGTATTTTCCAAAATATTCGAAACAAACAGAGGGTATCTGAATTTATTTTTACGTGGTTTACATTTGGATGGGCTTTGCCAACAGTGGCTTGCAGACCCCAAGTGGGCGCTGTTTTGTGTGATTTGTGTCAATATCTGGCAGTGGACAGGTTACAGTATGCTCATGTATTATGCCAATATGCTGAATATCCCGCAGGACTTATATGAAGCGGCTGTTATTGACGGGGCGGGACAGATACAGCAGTTTACGAAAATAACATTTCCTTTGCTTCGAGGAACCCATTATACTTTATTTATCATGGGTATGCTTGGCTCGCTGAAGTGCTTTGACATTCCCTATGTACTTACAAGAGGCGGCCCCAATTATGCCACAGAATTTTTTTCTAATTATATTTACAGGCAGTCCTTTAATTTGTTTAAGCAAGGGCTTGGTTCGGCAAGTGTGGTGGTGATGTTTTTAATTGCAATGGTAATTACCCTGATACAGTTAAAATTTTATTACAGAAATGATAAAGATAAGGAGTTGGCTGGCTGATGAGAAAATCGTTATTATTTAAAATATGCGGACAGATAATTTGCATTATCGGGACTGCAATTGCCTTGTTTCCGTTGGCACTTATGTTTATCCGTTCCTTTCAAGGAGAAGGAATACATAATTATATGCGGGTTTTTGAGAGAGTGAATCTGTTACCCAATTTCGTCACCAGTTTGATAGTCGTGTTTGGTACGCTTATTATTGTTTCAATGGTAGCGGCTATGGCGGCATTTGCATTTGCAAAGTTGAATTTTCCGTTTAAAAAAGTGATTTATTATATGCTGCTCACTGGGATGATGGTTCCCACCTCAGCCCTGATTTTTCCGTTGTTTCAGATAGTAAAAGGACTCAACCTTAATAATACGCCCTTTTCCTTAATTTTTCCTTATGCTACACTGAATTGTTGTTTTAATTTGATGGTGCTTAAAAATTATTTTGATGCGCTTCCTAATGAAGTAATGGAGTCGGCAAGAATTGATGGGGCAGGAAAAGGAAGAATTTTTACAAATATAATGATGCCTATGGCCATACCTGGGATGGCGTTTGTCCTGATTCAGACATTTTTAAGTGCATGGAATGAACTGCAGATGGCAATGATTTTTATTAATGATACATCAGTACAGCCAATATCTGTAGTGCCTCTTCGCTTTACACCTTCAATAGGTGGTCAGGGATTTCCGTTGGAGGTTATGTATGCGACCCTTGTAATTTGTTTAAGTCCGATTGCCATTTTTAGTATTTTTGGCTCACGGTTTTTAATTGAAGGGATGACCCAGGGAGCTATAAAAGGATAGTTTGATAATCAGGAGAATTATTTATGAGAAAGGTTCCAATTGTTTTCCGTATCAGGAAAAGCATGAGCATGAAAATCATATGGATGAATGCCGGGATTATTTCTCTCGTTTTTATTAGTCTGATTTTGGCTGTGGTAGCAATAAATTATCAGTATGCCATGGAAAATGAAAAACAAAAAATGAATATTTATATTTCCAATACCTTGAGTTCAGTGGATAACAAGCTTAAGGATATGGGGCGGGTTTCTATGATTACATTTTCAGACCGGAGAACGCAGGAAATTTTGAAAGAGTATGATACTTATGAATATTCACAGCGGCTTGACAGTGTGGAATATTTAAAAAGGCAGTATACTTCTCTTATCAGTATCAGGGAAGATATTAATTCTTTTTTCATTTTTAATTTGGATTCCCTTATTTCCTGGCAAGATAATTTAACTCCTTCCAGAAAAATTGATTATGATATGTCTGCTTTTATGAAACAGATGGAAGAATGGGAGGGAAAGGAAAGAAGTTTATCCGGCTGTAGAATGATAGTAGGAATTCAGCCGGAATTTATGCGCTACGGCACGGCGCTTCTGGAAGATGCTTATACGAAACACTGTGTTTATCTGGTTCGGACAATTAAAAGCTTTTCCCCTTATGAGCCCATTGGACATATTCTTCTGATTACTAATGTAGAAAAAATAAGGGAAGCCCTCAACGGATATTTATATGCGGATGTTGCATATACATTACTCACCGAAGAGGGGGAAATCGTCTGCTCCGAGAATGCGGATTATCTGGGGAAAAATATCGGCGACCTCTATCCTGAGGTTTATAGGCATATAGAAGGGGATTTTGGCGTTTTCGAGGAAAAGCAGGACGGAAAAGATTATCTTATGGCCTACCAGAAATCCGAGTACAGCGGACTTGTGCTGATGACCCGAAAGGAAATTGTACTGATAGAAAAGGCTGCCATGGGGTTTACGGGAATAACTGCTGCAGTATTTTTGCTTCTTTTGATGCTTGCCGTAGTTTGGACAGGCCGCAGCGTGCGCAAAACCCTGAGGCCCCTCACCGAGCTGTCAGATTCTATGGCACACTTTAACCAGAAGGATATGGGGCGGCGCTTTGCCGTTACCACGGAGGACGAGACGGGAAAGCTGACGGCGTCCTTCAACAAAATGATGGATACCTTAAATCAGCTCATAGAGTCGGAGTACGAGAGTAAAATCCGTTTAAGGGAAGCCCAGCTCAAGCAGCAGAAGATTTCTCTGCTTTATCTGAAAAACCAGATTAACCCTCATTTCCTGTATAATACGCTGGACACCATAAGAATCAAGGCGGAGCTTAACGGGGATAAGGAGGTGTCGGCCATGATTATGCAGATGGTGAACTTCTTCCGCCTCGGGGTGAATGCGGACAGTGAGATGGTTTCGGTTTACCATGAAATCCGCCTGATTCAGTCCTACTTAAACCTCATGCGTTACCGGTATCCGGCGCTTAACTGCGAATATGAGATTGATGAAAATCTTCTATCGGTGGAAATGCCTAATTTCATTTTACAGCCCCTGGTGGAAAACAGCGTGATGCACGGGCTGCGGCAGGTGGGCTACCGGGGAACCATAAGGCTGTCCGTGAGCCGGGACGAGTCAAATCCTGAAAATATCGTGATTAAGGTTTACGACAACGGAGCCGGAATGTCGCCGGAAGCAAGAAAGCATCTGGAGGATGTGCTGAAAAGCGCCGGAGCCGATGAAAGGAAAGACTGCGCGGGTGAGGACGGCGCCGGGAGGGACGGCATGCAGGAGGGCAATGAGGAGACTAGAATCGGAAGGTCAGATATCAGAAGTAAAGGAAATGCAGATAAAGGCGACGGAAGCGGCTCGCGGGAAGAACAGGAGGACAAGCACATCGGCATTGTGAATGTGCAGAAAAGACTGAAAATATATTACCCGGACACGGCGGGGCTGTCCTACCATGACAACCCCGAGGGCGGGGTCATGGTAATATTAATAATAAAAAATAATATAGAAAGAGAGGAATGAGTTAAATGAAACTGGATTTTGCAACCTACAAGGATAAGGTGATGGGCTGCTGGGCGGGAAAGAATATCGGAGGCGTTTTGGGCGCGCCCTTTGAGGGACTGCGTCAGGTAAACGACATTTCCTTTTATACCCAGGATTTATCTATGGGGCCTCCCCCCAATGATGATTTGGATTTACAGATTATCTGGCTGGCGGCGGTGGAGCGTTACGGAAGAAACGTAAACGCTTCTATCTTAGGCGAGTACTGGCTCTCCTATGTAATCCCCAACTGGGTGGAATACGGAACCGGCAAGGCAAATCTGCGGGCAGGACTGCAGCCGCCGCTTTCCGGTCTTATTGACAACACCTACAAGGACAGCTGCGGCTGTTATATCCGCTCGGAAATCTGGGCCTGTCTTGCGCCCGGCAATCCTGAGTTGGCTGCCCGCTATGCTTACGAGGACGCCATCGTTGACCATGAGGGCGAGGGCATGTACGGGGAAATTTTCTTTGCGGCTCTTCAAAGCGCAGCGTTTGTGGAGAGCGACAAGAGAAAGCTTATCGACATCGGGCTTTCCTACATACCGGAGGAGAGTGTGACTGCAGGCGCAATCAAAAAGGCCATGGAGTGCTATGACAGCCACGTAGACTTTAAGGAGGCACGCAAACAGATTCACAATACGGCCCCCGGAACTTTCGGCATTCAGAATGAAATATTGCAGGAAATTCCCGTGGAAGGGAATGAGGGCATGGAAATCGGCGCGCCCGGCTTTGACGCGCCGGAAAACGTAGCCTTTACCATTGCCGGATGGCTTTACGGAGAAGAGGATTTCGGAAAGAGCCTTTGTCTGGCGGTAGCCTGCGGCGAGGACACGGACTGTACCTGCGCCACCCTGGGGGCGGTTCTGGGAATTATCTCCGGCGCTTCAAAGCTTCCTGAAAAGTGGACGGCTCCTCTGGACGATAAGATTGCCACCCTGTGCATCGACAAGACCAGCCGCGGCATCTGGGTTCCCGAGACGGTGACGGAGCTGACGGAGAGAGTGATGAAAGCGGTTCCCGGCTTCCTTGGGCAGGATATCTGCGATATTTTTGCGGAGGGCGGCATGACTATCGAATGCAAAGAGGGTGATGCCCTTTATTGCAGAAAGACAACGGATTACCTTCACAGAATCAATGGAACCGGCAAGGACGAGGCGCTTCCCGTCAGGGATTTGTGCAGCCTTTCTCCTTATGTGGTGCGGTATTCCTTCCCGGCCTTTAACATCATGATTGATTATGAAGGTTCCGTATTTTTCAAGGCAGGCGAAAACCGCAAGGTAAAAGTAACCGTTACCAATTCCCACACCATGCGTCAGCAGCAATGGGCAAAAATCAGCGTTTATATGCCGGCCGGAGTGGAGACGGTAAACGGAAGGGGATTTAGCCTTCCACTGAACAACCTCTACGGCTCAAAAGCAGAGGCGGAAATCGAGTTTAATACAGATTTGTTTGCGGAGAGCAGGCTGGAGTTCATTGTGGAGGTATCTCTGGAGGGAAGACATTCCTCCGGTGCGGTGAAAGTGACTCTGATGCGGGAAGCGTAGGAGGTATGGAGTATGCTCAAGGTGATGCTTGTGGACGACGAGGTGACGATTCTGGAGGGTTTTAAAAGGCTCTTTGACTGGGAAGCATACGGCTGCACCGTAGTGTGCGAGGCATGCGACGGGGTAATGGCGGTAAATCAGGCCAGAACCTATCAGCCGGATATCATCATTATGGATATCAATATTCCCGTGATGTCAGGTCTCGAGGCGCTTCGCCTGATTCGCGAGCAGAACAGAGACTGCGCCTGTATCATTGTCAGCGGCTATGACGAGTTTGAGTACTGCCGGGAGGCTCTGCGGCTCCAGATTACGGACTATATTTTAAAGCCGGTGGACTTTAGCGAGTTTGGAAAGGTCATCGAGAATATCAAGCTGCGGCTGATTCAGAACAAGTGCCAAAATGTGGAGGAGCATGGGGACAAGCTGGTATTTCAGCTTGCCGCCTGGCTTTCCAGGCATCTTTCCGAGGATATTTCGCTCCAGAGCATCGCAGAGGAATTTCATCTGAATTCTTCTTATATCAGCCAGCTCTTTAAGAACGAGCTGGGAATGAAGTATCACGATTACCTGACAAAGCTGCGCATGGATAAAGCCAAAACACTTCTTGCCTCCACCGGGAAAAGTATCTCGGAGATTGCCGGGGAAGTGGGCTTTCGGGATTACCGGGTTTTCACGAAGGTGTTCAAAAACGTGGAGGGAGAATCGCCCTCTGTGTTTCGGAACGGATTTCGGGGAAGCGGGGAAGAGAGGCAGTAGGATTAAAGATTTGCGCCGGGAAATTCCTTTCGGGGAATGCTCCCGGCGTTTTGATTATAATAAGCCGGCCGTTGCCGCTATTTCCTCTGTCTTGTGGTGTAACGCTGTTTGGGACTTCTGGGACTTTCCGGCAAAGACAGTGCAATCAGTCCCTGTTCCACCAGGGGAGTAACATAGGTCATGATGGCATAGGGAACGGACTTAATATTCAGGAAATTTGCTATTTCCTGCCGGCAACGGGGAATCGTGCAAAAATGTAGCAGTTTATCTTCGATTGTACCGCAGATTTGGTCTGTAACAGGTTCTATATTCTGCGGAGGAGACATTTGAAGCTCTTTATGGAAGCAGACCACAAAGGTGCCGCGTTCATCTCGAAATTCCGGTTCTGCCATTTGTGCCCGTTCCAGTTCCCGGCGTATAGTAGGGATACCGGAGTAGCGGTTTTCTGTCTCGCCCAAGGCTTCCATAGCGACAGCCAGCACCGGATTGCGGGTATCAGCCTGAACCTTTCCAAGCTGTTCAATTCGCAGCCTGCCATACAGTCCGCCGGGGCTTCGTATCTCGAACCTGTCCTCAAATAGAAGAAGCTGAATGGGCATTCCCTCCGTTTGGGGGCTATAGTCCCTATGAATTAAGGCATTAAGAATAGCCTCCCTTACAGCGGTCATTGGATAATCCTCCCGGTCGGCACGTTTGCCGGTTTCAGGGTCAATGATAGTTTTTATGCGGATATTTTTCCTGACAAAGGCCAATGCTTCTTCCAGCATTTGTGTCAGAGTTCCTTCAATACGACGATTGTCCAGAAAACGTTCTCCCTCCGGGCCAAGTTGACCTACCTCCGTTCCGGGTACAGAGACTGCCGTAATGCACAGCTGGGGAAAATATCCCTGTGGGAAGATGCCGAACAGCAAAACGGCGGCCAGCGTCGGAGTACTCTCGCGAGTCAGGCCTACCAGTTCGCAGATATCCTCTGTTTTCAGTCTGGACAGATTGGGGCGTCCGGCTTTGAGATTTCCAAGGTATTGCTCCAGCCTGTCATTATCAAGGGTATTCCAGACAGCCTGTGTAACAGGGCGGATATCATCCTGATACTTGCGGCGGAAGGCTTCATAGCGGTAAATTTCATACTCCGTCATTGGCTGGTCAGCGTCGCCTACCCGCACGTAAGCCCCTTTTAACCGTCCCTTTCCGGCATAGAAACAGGGTCGGTCTGTTAAATCAATGCCGGGAATTTCGGCAGATACAAAAACCTTCCTGTCCTTCAACAGTGTTGTGAAGACCGGGCGGACAACAGGCGTCATCTGGTTACATTGTTCTGTAATATGCTTCATCAGGTTCTGGGCGTCATAGACGCCGACCGGTGCGAAATCATGTTGCTCATCTACGCCGAATAGAATTATCCCACCTTCATCCTGATTGGAAAAACTGGACAAAGTGTCATAAAGACGGGCAGGGCAGCCCTGGGACGCGGCTTTCAGCTCCAGAGTTTGTGTTTCGGCTTTCAAAGCCTGCGCATGGTCAAGCAGGTTCTCTAATTCAACTGGCGTCATTGATATCACCTCAATTTCTCAAAAGAAAGTTAAATAATTTGAGTTTGTTTTTGGGGTTGTGAAAATTAATTTGAGATTCTTAAAAAATTTAACTTTCTATTTAACTTCCTTCATTGTAAATCAAAAATATTGATAAAACAAGTAAAATATAGAAATAAAAATTGACAGAAACCTATGTCTTGCCATTTTCAATTTTTTCCTGTATGTTTAAATCATAAAAGCGGATTTTTCGGGAGGAATACATGTCATGAAGGCAATTGGCATCGATATTGGAACAACAACTATCAGCGGAGTGATAGTTGACGCGGAAAGCAGAGCGGTTGTGCTCGCAAAGACAATCGAGAACGGCAGCTTTATAAAGACAGAGCATGAATGGGAGCGGATTCAGGACGCGGAGCTCATCATAAAAAAGGCAAAGGAATTGCTGGACGAGCTGCTTGCCGGCTGTGACGATGCGGTATCTGTCGGGCTCACCGGGCAGATGCACGGGATTTTATATGTGGATGAAAAGGGAAAATGCATCAGCCCCCTTTATACCTGGCAGGACGGGCGGGGAAATCTGCCGGGACCTGACGGGAGGAGCCTGGTGGAGGAGATTTATGAAAAGTATCAGGTAAAAACCGCCTCCGGCTACGGAATGGTGACCCATTTTTATAATTTGAGAAATTACCGGGGGTTCGGAACGGAGGGGAAGAAAGAGGAAAGCGCTTTAATTTCCGGGAAAAGGAATGTATCGGGGGAAGCGGCCTCCTTATGTACCATAGCCGACTATTTCGGGATGACGCTGACGGGGCGGCGTAAGCCTCTGATACACACCAGCATGGCGGACAGCCTTGGATTTTTTGATGGGGAAAAAGGAACGTTTCGAAAGGATATGATTACGGCTTTTGGGAGGGCGTGCCGTCAGCCCGGCGTTATGATGGCAGGGGAAAAAGCCTCCGCAAAACTGCCGGAGGGGATATTCACGGAGATACTGCCTGAGGTGACAGGTGAGCTGGCGGTGCTTGGAGAGTACCGGGGAATTCCCGTGACGGCGGCGTTAGGGGACAGCCAGGCCAGCTTTCTTGGCTCGGTGGGAATGGAGGAAGGCGCGTTTTTGGTGAATATGGGAACAGGCGGGCAGATTTCGGCGATTTCGGACAGTTACTGCAAGGCGCCGGGTATTGAGGCGAGACCTTATCTCAACGGAAAATATCTCCTTACAGGCGCGTCTCTTTGCGGGGGCAGGGCTTATGCCATTCTGGAAAGCTTTTTCAGGAGCTATCTTTCCGCGGCATGCGGGGAGCAAAAGGAAGAACAATACAAGGTCATGGAAAAGCTTGCGGAAAAAGGCTTTGCAGGGGAAAAGACAATGAAGGTGGTTACTGCTTTTCGGGGAAGCAGAGTAAATCCGGGGCTTCGGGGGAGCATCAGCGGAATCGACGAGGATAATTTTACCCCGGAAGCGATGGTCTGCGGAGTGCTCGAGGGCATGGCGCGGGAGCTTTTTGAGTTGTACGGACAGATTCATGCAATAACGGGACTTGAAGCAAAGCGTCTTGTGGCTTCCGGGAACGGACTTCGGAGAAACCGGATTCTGCGTGAAATATTCAGCCGGATGTTTGAGGCGGAGCTGACGCTGGCGCCTTATGAGGAGGAAGCCGCATACGGGGCTGCGGTGGGAAGTCTCCTGCCGTAACGCGGTTTCCCTCTGCCTGCCCGAAGCCGAACTGACAGGGTATAATCATATTGCAGACAGTCAGCGCATTATTGTATTGTTTTCCGTACATTCTTGCATTTCACAAAAACCTATGCTACTATTTTTAACGGACAGTATCAAAGAAACTGAACTGTACCAGCGCATACATAAAGTAAATAAGCGAATTCTTATATCAGATGGCTGCACCGACGGGCGGCACATTTCCATATAAGGGTTTTCCATTGTATGTCTGGACAGTAATATGCCCGGGCTTTTTTATTTTAAACGTTACGCAGAGAGCCGGACGGCGCATCCCTGCCTGATTGGCGGATGCCGTGACAGAGAGGAAAAGCCGGGCGCTGAAAGGAGAATCATTATGGAAATCACAGGAAGCATCAGCGAAGTAAGAGCGCAGGTAAAGGAATGGAGAAAGCAGGGACTGACGGTGGGGCTTGTGCCCACCATGGGTTATCTGCATGAAGGGCACAAAAGCCTGATTGACAGGGCGGTTGCGGAAAATGACAGGGTAGTGGTCAGCGATTTTGTCAATCCCATACAATTCGGAGTAAACGAGGATTTGGCGACCTATCCAAGGGATATCGAGGCGGATAAGCGGCTTTGCGGCGAAGCGGGGGCAGATTTGATTTTCCATCCCGAGGCGGAGGAAATGTATGCGCCGGATTTTTCAACCTATGTGGAAACGGAGAAGGTAAGCAAGGGACTGTGCGGCAGGACGAGGCCCACTCATTTCCGGGGCGTATGCACGGTGGTGTGCAAGCTGTTCCACATTGTGATGCCGGACAGGGCCTATTTCGGGCAGAAGGACGCGCAGCAGCTGGCGGTAATCCGCCGGATGGTGCGGGATTTGGACATGGATATCCAGATTGTGGGCTGTCCCATTATTCGGGAGGCGGACGGACTGGCTAAGAGCTCAAGGAATACCTATTTAAATAAGGAAGAAAGAAAAGCGGCGCTGGTACTCTCAAGGGCGGTTTTTTACGGGGAAAGTATGATAAAAAACGGCGAGAGGGACGCCGAAGCTGTCCTTGAGGCAATGCGGGGGCTGATAGAGGCGGAGCCGCTTGCAAGGATTGATTATGTGGAAATGGTGGATGCGGACAGCATACAGCCTCTTGCAAGGGCGGCGGGCAGAGTTCTCGTGGCCGTGGCGGTCTATATCGGGAGAACCCGGCTGATTGACAATTTTATTCTGGAAGTATAGAGCACGCAGGATGCGAAAACAGCATATCGGGTAACGGGAGAGGAGTGAAAATTATGATTCTTGAAATGTTAAAGAGTAAAATCCACCGCGCCACAGTCACTCAGGCGGAGCTCAACTATGTGGGAAGCATTACCATCGACGAGAGCCTGATGGCGGCGGCGGGAATTTATGAATATGAAAAGGTGCAGATTGCGGATGTGGACAATGGAGCCAGGTTCGAGACCTATGTGATTGCCGGGGAAGCCGGGAGCGGAACCATCTGCTTAAACGGGGCTGCAGCGCGCATGGTTTCCACGGGAGACAAGGTCATTATCATGTGTTATGCGGGCATGACGCCGGAGGAGAGAAAGGAAAATCCTCCGAAGGTGGTTTTCGTGGATGAAAGCAACCGGATTACGTCCGTGGCGCGTTATGAAAAGCACGGGATGCTGAAAGCCTGACGAGAGGCTTTTATCATGGAGGGATAAGATGGAAAAAATAAAAAAGATGTGCGGCTTTCTGTCATCGAATATTGCGGTGCTGATTATCATATTTTCTGTAATTGCATTTTTTTATCCGAAGGGATTTTCATGGGCGACCAGCTATACCACATGGTTTCTCGGGGCGGCAATGTTCGGCATGGGGCTGACGATTAAAACGGAGGATTTCAAGGTTGTCTTTACAAGACCAAAGGATTTGTGCATCGGATTTGTGCTTCAATACACCGTCATGCCCCTTACGGCTTTTGCGCTGGCAAAGGCGTTCGGACTTTCCGCCGATTTGGCGCTGGGCGTTATTTTGGTGGGGTGCTGTCCGGGCGGAACGGCAAGCAACGTGATTACCTATGTGGCGGACGGCGACGTTCCCCTTTCCGTGGGTATGACGATTGTGTCAACCATACTCGCCCCGGTATGCACGCCGGTGCTGGTATATCTTCTGGCAGGGTCATGGGTGGAGGTGTCGCTCCTTACCATGATGATGTCCGTGGTGAAAGTGGTTCTTCTGCCGGTTCTTCTGGGCATACTGATTTACCGGCTGTTCCCGAAGCAGATAGACGCGGTCCGGGAGCTGCTTCCGCTGGTGTCAGTGGTCGCCATTGTAATGATTATTTCCGGGATTGTGGGAAGCAATGCGGAGAAAATCGTAACCTGCGGAGCATTGGTGATGGTTGTGGTGGCGATTCATAACGTGGTGGGATTGTGCCTTGGAACAGGCGTGGCAAAGCTGCTGAAGCTGGAGGAGAGAAAGGTGACGGCAATCGGGATTGAAGTGGGTATGCAGAACAGCGGCCTTGCGATTTCCCTTGCCACGGCTAATTTTGCGGCAAATCCGCTTGCCACGCTGCCGGGCGCGATTTTTTCCGTGTGGCATAATATTTCGGGGAGCGTCTATGCGGGGATTCGCAGGAAGATGGTCCGGCATTAATCTTACAGATATTGACAGAATAAAAGAGTAACGGCAAAATAAGAGTGCAAATCCGATTAAAAGTTTAAAGGGATTGCACTCTTTTTGATTGTTTCACCCCCAATTTTACAGGCGAAAGGAGCAGTTATGAAAATCGACCGGCTGATAGGCATTTTATCTGTGTTATTGCAGAAAGACAGCGTTACAGCCCCGTATCTGGCGGAGCAGTTTGAGGTTTCCAGACGGACAATCAACCGCGACATAGAGGACTTGTGCCGGGCGGGAATCCCGATTGTGACAAGGCAGGGAGCGGGCGGCGGTATTTCCATCATGGAAAATTATAAAATAGAAAGGGCGCTTCTGACCAACGGGGAAATGCAGGATATTCTGGCGGGGCTGCGCAGCCTTGACAGTATCAACGGAACCAACCGCTACGGACAGCTGATGGAAAAGCTCTCGGTGGGTTCCTCGGATTTTATGACGGGAAACCAGTCGGTACTGATTGATTTATCCTCCTGGTACAAGGCGTCTCTGGCGCCGAAAATCGAACTGCTTCGCAGCGCCATTGAGGGCTGCCGGAAGTTGGCGTTCTTTTATTATTCTCCCTGGGGGGAAAGCGAGAGGGTGATTGAGCCTTACTATCTGATTTTCCGCTGGTCGAACTGGTACGTGTGGGGGTGGTGCGAGAGGCGTGAGGATTTCAGGCTTTTTAAGCTGAACCGGATGGATGGGCTTAAGGTGTCCGGGGAGACTTTTACCAGAAGAAACGCCCCGCTGCCGGAATTGAAAAACGAGCAGATTTTTCCCGGAGGGATTCGGGTGAAGGCCCTGTTTGACAAAAGCTGCAAATGGCGGCTGGTGGAGGAATTCGGCCCTGACTGCTTTAAGGAGCAGGAGGACGGAAGGCTTTTGTTTCATGCGGATTATACCAACAGGGAGGAGCTTGTCACCTGGCTGTTGACCTTCCGGGAGAAGGCGGAGCTTTTAGAGCCTGTGGAATTGCGGGAGGAACTCTGTATGTCTTTGAGGAAAATACTGGAGGTTTACGGGAACGGAAACGGTTCTGGTTCGGAAATGCAGGGCTTTAATTAAAAAAGAATCCTATATACGAGAGGAAGCAATCAATAAATTAAATGAATTTATGAAAGATATTATTTCTGATATAGAATCTCAAAAATTGGGGTTAAATATCAGAGATATAACAAAAATGGCGGTAAACATAGCAAGAGACAAATGGTTAAATGACTGTGGACAATATGGGTTATGCTATTTTGTACTGGAACAGGAGGCAACGTATCAATGAAAATAAACAATGATATATTAGTAGATTTCAAATCAAATGAACCTGTAACTGAAGAAGAAATTGAAGCCAGAGACTTAATGGAAGCACGCGCTGAAGAAATAGGAATTTCGTTAACAACATATGACGGTGAGGAAGAAGATTCAGCGTACGATAATCCATATGCGTTGGAAGCTTTAAGGTATATAATCACAAATAAAGAAATTCCTGAAGAATTGAAAATTAAAATAAAGGAATTTGAAAACGATAACAACGGATAACAAAATATCAAAATGTAAAAAAGTCATGGGCAGTTTCATGACTTTTTTATTTATGATAAGGTCAGTTTACGAAACATGACACACCATTGACATGTTTTATATGATAAACTCTATCTGTAAAACAAATAAATAAGGAAGGAGTAACAAGAAATGCCCTTTGATTACAAGAAAGAATACAAAGAATTTTATCTGCCTCCGAAAAAGCCCCATATCATAGAGATTCCCGCCATGAACTATGTTGCGGTCAGGGGGAAGGGCGACCCCAACGAGCCGGAGGGGGAATACAAGGCGGCAATAGGTCTGCTTTATGGAATCGCATTCACCGTCAAGATGAGTTATAAGGGAAGCCACAAAATCGACGGATACTTTTCTTATGTGGTTCCGCCCCTTGAAGGCCTGTGGTGGCAGAAGGGATGCCGGGAGATTGATTATTCCTGTAAGGAAAACTTTGAGTGGATTTCCATGATTCGCCTGCCGGAGTTTGTGACAGGGGAGGAATTTAAGTGGGCTGTCCGTGAGGCGGAGCAGAAGAAAGGCGGCGATTTTTCCAAAGCGGAATTTTTTACTTATCATGAGGGGCTCTGCGTACAGTGTATGCATATCGGAAGCTACGATAAGGAACCTGACACCATCAGGGGGATGGATGAATATGCGGCGGAAAACGGCTATGCCGGCGATATTTCCGGGAGCCGCTTTCACCATGAGATTTATTTAAGCGACCCCAGGAGGGCGGCGGAAGAAAAGCTGCGCACGGTTATCAGGCATCCGGTGAGGAAAATCGGAAGCTGAAATATCTTTCCTTGCTATTTTCGGCTTTGCAGTTCATAATAAATAAAAATGAACTGCAAAGCCGAAATTTGCGAGGTGCCTTATGAAAACAGAACAGATTGCCTGTGGAATGGCAATAAAAACAAAACTTCCAATAGGGATTGAAAACTTTGAGGAAATACGTACTGCCGGGTTTTATTATGTAGATAAGACCGGCCTTATCAGAGACTTACTTGAGAACTGGGGAAAAGTGAACCTGTTTACCCGCCCGAGGCGATTCGGGAAAACACTGAATATGAGCATGCTGAAATGCTTTTTTGAGCAGGGATGCAGTAAGGCGCTTTTTGACGGACTGGAAATCGCAAAGGAAAAAGAGCTTTGTGAAGAATATATGGGGAAATTTCCAGTTATCTCCGTGAGTCTTAAGGAAGTGAGAGGGAAGAGTTTTGATACAGCCAGACAAAAATTGCGCTCAATTATAGGGAATGAGGCTCTGCGGTTTTCTTTTCTTGCGCAGAGCGGACGTTTGTCGGACATAGAGCGTCGGCAATATAAAAAGCTGATTGAATTAAATGACAAAGGCGAGTTTGCAATGTCGGACGGACTGTTGGAGGAGAGTTTTCTGCGGCTCTCACAGTTTTTGCAAAAGCATTATGAGAAGAATGTAATTGTGCTCATTGATGAGTATGATGTACCGCTTGATAAGGCATATCAGGCGGGGTATTATGATGACATGGTGGACTTGTTAAGAGGCATATTCGGACAGGCATTTAAGACAAATGACAGCCTTTATTTTGCGGTACTTTCAGGATGTCTTCGGATATCCAGAGAAAGTATTTTTACCGGCTTTAATAATTTTAATGTCATGACAATCAAGGATGTTCATTTCAATGAATATTTTGGATTTACGGACAGGGAAGTCAGGGATATTCTTGATTATTATGACAGGACGGAAAAATATGAAATAATTAAAGAATGGTATGACGGTTATAAGTTTGGAGATTTGGAAATCTATTGCCCATGGGATGTGATTAACTATTGTTATGCATTAAAGATGAACCCGTTGGCCGAGCCGCAGAATTACTGGGTAAATACCAGCAGCAATGATATCATAAAAAGGTTTGTCAGCAAAGCAAATTCGACGACCAGAAACGAGATTGAGGTTTTAATTCAGGGAGAGAGTATCAGGAAAGAAATACGGCAGGAGCTGACTTACAGGGATTTGGATTCTGATATTGATAATCTTTGGGGGCTGCTTTTTACAACGGGTTATCTGACCCAACATGGACAGGATAAGGACGGCAGAACCGGACTTATCATCCCGAATAAAGAAGTGCGCATGATATTCATCAGACAGATACAGGAATGGTTCAGGGAGGAAACCGTAAGAGATGGCGTAAAGCTGGAAAGCTTTTGTAAGGCGTTTTTGGAAAATAATGTATCAGTAATTGAGGAAGGCTTTACCTCTTATTTGAAGAAAACCATCAGTATCCGGGATACAAGTATAAAAAAGAGTATGAAGGAAAATTTCTATCATGGGATATTGCTGGGACTGTTCGGCCATATGGATGACTGGACCATTATGTCAAACGCAGAGTCAGGAGAAGGGTATAGCGATATCATTGTGGAGGTTGAGGATAAGGAAATCGGTATTGTAATAGAACTGAAATATGCTGAAAAAGCAGAATTTGATACGGGATGCAAAGAAGCATTACAACAGATTAAAGACATGAATTATGAGGAAGTGCTTGTCAGGGACGGCATGCGGACGATTTACAGGTATGGGATTGCATGCTATAAAAAGCGGTGTAAGGTTATTTCAGGATAGATTTTATATGCGGCAAAAATACTAATATGCAATGAAGGAAAAGCATTGTCGGGCAGCAAGCCTTTTTCGCAGGGGGAGTAAGAGATGCTCAAAATCGCCATATGTGATGACGAAGGCTATTTCAGAAAATTTATCAGAGAAATTTTAACCGGCTATATGGACCGGAACGGGGGGATATATGAAATTGACGAATTTGCGTCGGGAAAAGAGTTTGTTGACCTTGGGATAGAGCTTATCGGATATAAAATTGTTTTTCTGGATATCAATATGGACGACATGGACGGCATGGAGGCGGCGCAGAAAATCCGGGAAGTCAGCAACGATATTTTTATAGTCTTTGTGACGGCCTTTGTGAACTATACCATTGAAGGCTACAAGGTGGACGCCGTGAGATATATCGTGAAAAACAACGTCAACTTTTCGGAACAGGTTTACGAATGCATGGACGCGATTTGGGCGAAAATGAATTACGTGGTTAAAAAGAAGACCTTTCATTTTAACGAGGGTACAAGAAATATTTCTCTGGAACGCGTGCTTTATATAGAAAGCCGTCTGCATAAGCTGGAATTTTATATCATGGAGGATAAGCTGGGCAGGTATTCCCTGTACGGCACGTTAAACGATATGGAGAGGGAGCTTGCGGACGATGCCTTTGTGCGGATTCACCAGAGTTATCTGGTCAACATGAAATATATTGAGAGTGTGAGCCGTTACAAGGCGGTGTTGAGTAACGGCGTAAGCCTGGAGATTCCAAAGGCGCGGTACAGGCAGGTCGAAGAAACCTATGTCGCATACAGGGGAGAAATATAAATGCTTGATTACATAACGGGATTTGGACTGACGATATTTGAGATGCTTTCCTGTAAAATATTCTTTGAGGCATTCGGGAAAAAGAGGAAGGAAAAGGATTTCCTCTGGGAGTCGGGGATAGTTTTCGGCTTGATTGTTTCAATGTATTTTATGACAGAGTTATTTTATAATCACTTTCTTGCAAAACAGATTGTAGCTATCATTATCATTTCAGAGTTTATGACTCTGTATTTAAAGATTCATTTGAGGAAAGCGCTTATTTTATCATTGCTATTTGAAGGACTGTTGCTTTCAATAGATTATTTTACGCTATGGCTGAATGTACTGCTTTTTCACAGTATTACAGAAATTAGCGAATCTCATTATGTAGGAGGGCTTCTGGTAGCAATTCTGGCGAAAATAATTCTGTTTATGGCAGTTTTAATGATTAGGAAAAGAATCGGAACTAAATCGTTACCGGTGATGGCAGAGCGGGAATGGCTTCGGGTTGTGCTTTTTCCCGTTTTTTCGATATTTACCGTTATTGCGCTTTTGATTACGTCCGGCAATATTGAGAACCAGAGGCAGGAAAGCGTATTTCTGGCGATAGCATTCTGTCTGGCAGGTATGAACATTGTTGTATTTTACATGATAGAGGATATTTTGAAGCGGGAAAACAAGATTCATGAAAATGAGATTTTCAGGATACAGGTGAAGAATCAGACCGATATGTATCGTTCCATCTCGGAGAATTTTGATAAACAGAGGAAAAAAGCACATGAATTTAAAAATCAGATTATGTGTATCGAGTCGCTGATAAGCAAAAAGAATTACGACGAACTGGAGGAGTATGTCAGAAAGGTCAGCGGACGTTTAAGAACGGAGCCGGATTATATCAAAACAAATAATATTATAGTGAACGCAATTCTGAACAGCAAATATCAGGAAATGTTGGATAAAAAGATACTGTTTATCTTCAAAATCAACGACTTGTCCGGGCTGAATATCAGTGACGAGGATATCGTAATTATATTGTCAAATCTGCTGAACAATGCGATTGAGGCTTGCGAGAGATGCACGGACAGGAAATATGTAAAAATGAAGTTTATGAAAGAAAAAGACAGCACTGTCATATCGGTAAGAAATCCGTATGAGGGAGAGCTGATTATTACGGACGGAGAAATACAGACCTCCAAAAAGCAGGAGACGGCGGAGCATGGTGTCGGTATAAAAAATATAATTGATGTTATAGAAAGATACCAAGGGTCTTACGTTATGCGGAATGATGGAAGTGAATTTTACTTTTCGGTTGTGATACCGTGCCGCGAAAGCTTCTGAGGGGTCATTTTCTGCAATAAGAGGTCATTTTCTGCAACAGGTATTGATTTTGATTCATTTGAAATTATACTGAATTCAGCAGGAGGTGGGATTGGCTGTGAAATATTTAAATTTTTCAAGGAAAACCGTAGTAGTGTTGAGCGTTTATCTGGGTGTGATTATTCTGTGCGGCATGTTTTATTCTGATGTTTCAGACAGAGTAAACGATAATGCAGGAGCCGTAACGTATACGTCACCCGAATTAACGCCTTTACAGCGGCAAAAGTATGAGAGTGAAATCAGATTAAAAGAAGAACTATTGGATTTTGACGAAAATATCGTTGATGCTTCAATATATCTGGGAACTTCGGACAATGAAATTACCAGTGCGGCAATATTTATTGTAAGCCGTGAGGAAGTTACGAATGAGGATGAGTTAATGTCGCTGGCATCGGAAAGCCTTGACCTTGATGTGGAGAATATCAATATGATATCCATGGACGTTGAAACATATATTTCGGGGAAATAAGGACAGTAAGCAAATAAGGGGGAGGGGAAGCCTTTGAAGAACGACAGGAAGGTATATATTAAAGCAATATGTATACTGCTGGTTGGTATAATCGGGTATGTGTCGCTGCAAATGGTGCCATATGTTATTAAGAACATGCAATAAACGCATTATATCGACTTAAAGGAAATCTATCGAAATAAACAGTATAATAGGCAAAAATCCCACCGGACAACAGGGCAGAGAGAGGAGAAAAACATGGCAATCAGCGGAATCGGAACCAGTTGTACCTATATCTACAATTTACAGACCGGAAAGCTGTCATCAAAAGACGGAACGAAAGACCCCTTTGTGGACTATTTTAATGGCGACCGGTCAGACGAAACAAAAAGCCAGTTAAACGGATTTGATGCATGCCGAAAAGAGGATATAATAAGCATGGTTGAGGTTCTTAACAAGGTTTTCAATGATGCCAACGGCTGTGAATATGAGATATCGGACGAGATTGTTGATGCAGTAACCGCAACTTATTCGGTAAACGGAAAAAAGGTTTTTACCTCTTATAAAGCTGTGGCCTATACTTATGAGGAACTCAGGGGATTAAATTCCACAGGCCCCTATAAGACGCGCCAGTCCAAAGGCTATAACCCGGAGGATAACAGTATTAACATTGCGGTAGGGGATGTAATCAATCTGGGGAACGGCTACAGGCTGACCGTGATGGAGGACAGCATTTACGGCGAAGGCTACGGGCGGGGGAACGTCGAAGACGATAAAAAAATGCACCAGCTGGTTTATGGCTTAAACGCCCTAATCCGTTTTGCAGACCAGCAATGGTTTTCCAGCCTGATAGATAAGGAAAGCACGCCCATGCTGCTGGAGCTTCTAAGGGAGCTGGGGGTGGATACCAGCAGAGAATTTACCATTAACGAGACAAAATGCGAAGTGGTGAACGGGAGGATAAACGAAGTCGGAAACCGTTTTGTTGTGCCCAATTCCGTCTTTAACAAGGCGGCAAAACGGTATGAGGAGCTGATGTATCAGCCGCTTTCCAACCGTAAATAAATTGACATCTGCCTGTAATCTGCAGTCCGGGAATCTGTTTTCAGGTTTCCGGGCTTAATTTATGGTATCTTTTCCGGTTCCCTGTTAATTCTCACAGCCGGATAAACCGGTATTCCCCTTAATTCAACATAAATATTGAGAACATATTCACATACAGACTGCCTGTATGTTATGATATCGGTATTAACTCACAAGGAGCAAATGAACATGAAGCACAAAGACCATTATAATGACGACTATATTTTCAGTTTTTCCCAAAAGATACATTCAGTGATGCCGGACTTTGATGACAAAGCCTTCTGCTACGCCTTAACTGGCAGGCTGGACGACAAGGAATTGTTTGCAAGGCTTGACTGTATTGTGGACGCCATGCAGGAAAACATGACGGATGATTATTCAAAGAATATCCGGGCATTTTTTGATATGCTGGGACCTGAACTGGAAAAGCCGGAAGGGATGTTAAATTTGGGGTGGTGGCTATGGCCTGTGGGCAGATATGTTGAACGGCATGGAAACGAGGACTGGGCCTTATCGCTTTCGTTTTTAAAAGAATTGACGAAAAGATTTACCGGAGAGTATGCTGTCCGTCCCTTACTGCAGAAGCACCCGAAGGAAGTAATGGACGAACTGATAAAATGGACGTCTGATAAAAATGTTCATGTCAGGCGGCTTGCAAGTGAAGGAGTCAGAATCCGTCTGCCCTGGTCGCAGAAATTATATGTTGCGCTGGATGAATTTGAAAGATATACAACTATTCTTACCAACTTAAAAGACGACCCGGAAAAATTTGTCCAGAAAAGCGTGGGGAATAATCTCAACGACCTGTATAAGGATGCCCCAAAGAAGGCGGATTTTATAATTGCACAATGGGAGAAATCGGGGAATAGCAAGGCTCAGGATTGGATTATCAGGCACGGAAGAAGAAATCAGAAATAAGCGGCGCTCCGTTTTTGGGAGAAGAAACCGACAGAGAATGATTTTCAATAAAACGAAAAATTAAATGGAACATTCAGTATTTTTTTGGTATAATTGTGAAAAGAAAAGATTTAACGGGAGGAAAATAAGGTTGCCGGAAGTAATGCATAAAGACAGGCTAAATGCAATAGAACATTCTGAAATGCTGTCAGCTGAAAAACTGTTGAGCCGTCAGATTATAACAATATACCATGGAAATAAAAAGGAAGACCTGATACCTGAATTTGGTTTGGGCAGTTCAGATAATGATTATGGAAAGGGGTTTTATACAACACCGGGCATAGAATTAGCAAAAGAGTGGGCATGGGGGATTTCATCTGCTATGATGAATTCTGGTTAAATAAAGATATGGAAAACATGGGATATTTTTTTGAGTATTGTGATAAATACTGTAAAGAGATACTGGAAGACAATACCTTTATTTTAGATAAAGAAAGGTTTATCGAAGCATTCATGAAATCTGACTGCAGAGCGCTCATGGAAATAGGCCACCCAACGTTGCTGTCACAGGCGGCATATGACACTGTAAAGAACTTTATACAGGTGGATAATAACAATGATATCGAGGCATTTCGATTTAAAGGCGGACAGCCTGAATATAAGCATATGCAGTTATACCGGACAGTAACGGAACCGGAACGGGGGAAATATGGAAAACCGCACAAAAAAGAAATTACCGATTGGAATTGAAGACTTTGAAAAAATCAGGACAGAAAATTTTTATTATACCGACAAGACCGGTCTCATTAAAGAGTTGTTGAATAATTGGGGACAGGTAAATCTATTTACCCGCCCAAGAAGATTCGGAAAGACCCTGAATATGAGCATGCTCAAAGCCTTTTTTGAAACCGGCTGCAGGCGGGAACTCTTTGAGGGGCTCGAAATTGCCGGTGATAAGGAAAAATGCCAAAAATACATGGGGCAGTTTCCGGTCATTTCTATTTCGCTTAAGGGAGTAAACGGAGATAATTACGCCACGGCACGCGCCATGCTGTGCTCTCTTGTGGGGACGGAAGCCATGGGATTTCAGTTTCTTGCGGAAAGCGATAAGCTCACAGAGGCGGAGAAAAAGCGATACGGGCAGCTTATAGCGGTAGACGATAAAAATCAGACCGGCTTTCTGATGTCGGACGCGGTTTTGATGGAAAGCCTGCGAACGCTTTCTGCATTACTCCAAAAGCATTACGGAAAACAGGTGATTCTGCTGATTGACGAATATGATGTGCCGCTGGCAAAGGCCAATGAAAAGGGCTATTATGAGCAGATGGTATCTCTGATTAGAGTTTTCTTTGAACAGGCTCTTAAGACCAATGAAAGCCTCTATTTTGCCGTGATGACAGGGTGTCTGAGGGTAGCGAAAGAGAGCATTTTTACAGGGCTTAACAATCTTAATGTGCTGACAATTGCAGATGTGGAATTTAATGAATATTTTGGATTTACAGATAAAGAGGTAAAAGAGCTTTTGCAGTATTATGGTCTTTTAGGGCATTATAGTACATTGAAGGACTGGTATAATGGATACCGCTTCGGAAATGTGGGCGTATATTGTCCTTGGGACGTAATTTGCCATTGTAATAAGTTGCGTGTAAACGAGACAGTTTTGCCCGGAAACTATTGGACAAACACCAGCAGTAACGACGTCGTCCGGCATTTTATAGAAAAAATTGACGACGGTCTGACGAAACGTGAAATAGAAAATCTGATTGCCGGCGAGACTGTGACGAAGGAAATCCATCAGGAGCTGACTTATAACAGCTTATATGATTCCGTGGATAATCTGTGGAGCGTGCTGTTTACCACGGGCTATCTTACTTACAGGGAAAAGCTCCCGGGAGACCTGTTCAGACTGGCAATTCCCAATATGGAGGTACGGAAAATTTTTACGAACCAGATTATGGCGCTGTTTAAAGAGAAAACCAGTAACGACAGGGATTTGCTGAATACATTTTGCGAAGCGCTGAAAAACGGAGAGGCGAAAGAGGTTGAGAGACAGTTTAACGCCTATCTCGCCAAAACCATCAGCATTCGTGATACCTTTGTGCGAAAGGATACGAAGGAAAATTTTTACCACGGAATCCTTCTGGGAATCCTCGGGCTCAAAAAAGGCTGGTATGTAACCTCCAATAGAGAGTCGGGGATTGGGTTCAGCGATATTCAGATAGAAATAGAAGACGAACAGGCCGGAATAGTGATTGAAGTCAAATATGCCCATGGCGAGGATATGGAGGCTTTATGCCGGGAAGCCCTTGAACAGATAGAAGAAAAGGGGTACGCAGACCGGCTTTATGAGGATGGAATGCGGAAGGTGCTAAAATATGGAATTGCGTGCTACAGGAAAGAGTGCAGGGTAATGACAGAGGTGTGAAACAGTATATTGCAAAATTATTCCGGGCATGTTTTTCATGCGGATGAGGAAAGCGGGGCGGTTACATTATGCCAAAAGAAATAAACAGTTAAAATTGTTAAAGCAGGCGCCAGTGTGATTTTGGACCGGGGATTCTGGGCGATGGCCGGGAGACAGGCAGCCTTTGTCACATATCAGCCCGCAAGGCGTAAAACAGCGCGTATTTTGTAGCAATAAGTATATTGTCAAATGAATATCAATTGTATATAATTGAATAAAACCATATTTGCTTAAGTTACATGACAGAAAAAGGGAAATATCGGTTCTTACCAAACAGAATCAGCGGCGGCATTTGCCGCATGTCAGGGGTGTGCAGAAGAAAAGCAACCCGGTTTTTTGCGCAGGAAAGCAGGGGAATTATGAAGAAAGGTTTGTCCATAGCAGTCCTTATTGGATTGAGTGTGGCGATGCTTTTGGGAGCGGGAAGTCCGGACGCCGGCAGCACGGGAACAGAGGAGCAAAAGCTCCTTCCGGCAAAGGCGGAAGCCGTCGGCAGCATCGCGGTAACTATGGTAAAGGATACCAATGCAAAAGGGCGCCTGATGGAAGCGGCGCAGGAAATGGAAAACAGGCGTCAGGAAGCGGCGTCAGGCTTGCAGGAGCCTGCAGAGATTTTGCCGGACAATACGGCGGAAGATGCCGTAATCAACAGTTATCTGGCGGACAGCGTGATAATCGGCGACTCCATTGTGCTTGGCTACCGGAACTACTGTATGAAAAGCGGAAACGAGGTGCTGAAAGGAATTAAATTTCTTGCCGCCGGAAGCTTCTCCGCGCATAACGCGTTGTGGCCGGTGAGCAGCGAGAGCGTCCATCCCCTTTATCAGGGGGCTCAGCGTCCGGTGTGGGAGTCGGTCGCCATGATGGGAGCCAAAAACGTATTTATCTGTTTTGGCCTGAATGATTTGAACATTGATGATGATACCATTGAATGCTACCGGCAGGTGATTGACAATATCGTTACCGCTTCGCCGGAAGTGAATATACATATTATCAGCATGACCTACACGCTTAAGGACAAGGGCGTAGGGAAGCTGAATAATGATAACATACGGGATTACAATTCCCGGCTTGCGGAAATGGCGGAGGAAAACGGCTGGGGCTTTGTGGATTTGGCAGCGCCGCTGGCGAATGAGGAAGGGAATTTAAAGCCGGAGTACTGCAGCGACAATTTTGTCCATCAGACGCCGAAGGCATACGATATCTGGACGGAAACGCTGCATGCTTACCTCGGAAACTTTCTGGCAGAGAAGGAAAATGACGGTTAACGAATTTTTTGAAAAATAAAGATAGAAAAGAGTGGGAGACTTATGAGAAAATTTATGAAATACAGGAAAACGGCTGTGCTCACAGCAATGCTTTTGGGAATTTCCCTGTTTGCGGCAGGCTGCGGCGGTGAAGACGGTAAGGCTGGCGATAGCGGCGCGGCAAATACAGCGGAGACCGAAAACAGTGACGGCGCTACGGAGGCCGCAGGCTCCACGGAATCCGCTGGTTCCGAAGAATCCACAGGTTCCACGGAATCCGCTGGTTCCGGGGAAGCAGAGGGCGCGGGAGACGCTGCGGCAAATTCACAGGAGGGGGAATCCGCAAAGGAAGTATCCGTACAGGATATTTATAAATCCGTCGGCGAGAGCACAGAGCTTCCTTCCATGGTGGAAGGCGACGACGATTTTATTTCCAACTATTACGGAATCGACCCGGCTAATCTGGATTCCTACGTATTTGCCAGTGCTGAGGATGCCACCCTTGCAACCTCTGTCATTATCATGAAAGCAAAGAGTGAGGATGCGGTGGCGGCTCTTGAAAGCTCTCTGAATACCGTGAAGGACCAGAAAGCGGCGGAGATGCAGGGATATATCCCGGAGCAGTACGACATTGTTGCCGACAGCTCCGTTAAGACGGAAGGGCTTTACGTTTATCTTGTAATTGCGGAAAATGCCGGAGATATCGAAGCCGTGATTTCGGCGGCATTGCAGTAGCATTAAATAACAGGAAGAAAGGATGAAATGAGTCGATTATGGTTTTCAGCAGTATACCCTTTCTGTTTTTTTTCCTTCCGGCATGTCTGATTTTATACTATCTTGTACCATATAAGGTGAAAAACTATGTCCTGCTCGCTTTCAGCCTGATTTTTTATGCCTGGGGCGAGCCGGTTTATATTGTGCTGATGCTTTTTGCGTCGGCGGTTGACTATACAAACGGACTTTTGATGGAGCGGTTTGGAACTTCCGCAGGACGCAGGAAGCTTTTTTTGTGCGCGTCGGTGGTGATTAACCTTTCCATGCTGGGATTCTTTAAATATGCTGATTTCCTTGTGGAGACGGTGAACGCCCTGCTTCATCTTTCCATAAAGCCTTTGGGTCTCGGGCTCCCGGTGGGAATCAGCTTTTTTACGTTCCAGACCATGAGCTACAGCGTGGATTTGTACAGGCGGAATGTGAAGGTGGAAAAAAACTATTTCACCTATCTGACCTACGTGTCTATGTTTCCCCAGCTCATTGCGGGCCCCATTGTCCGGTTTTCCACTGTAAACGAGGAGCTTCACAGCAGGCATATCGGTTGGAACGATTTTGTACAGGGGACGCTCCGGTTTATGCAGGGTCTGTTTAAGAAGGTTTTAATTGCAAATAATGTGGGGGCGCTCTGGGAAACGATAAAGGCAGCGCAGGCAGGCGCAATTTCCGCAGGAAGCATATCAACGGGAAGTATTTTGTCGGGAAACGCTTCTGCGGGAAGTATTTCCATTGCGACGGCATGGCTTGGCGCGTTATGCTTTACCCTGCAGCTTTATTTTGATTTCAGCGCCTACAGCGATATGGCAATCGGAATGGGACAGATGCTGGGCTTTCATTTCCCGGAGAATTTTCTTTACCCCTTATCCTCTGTTTCGGTTACGGATTTCTGGCGCAGATGGCATATTTCCCTGTCCACCTGGTTTCGGGACTATGTGTATATTCCCTTAGGGGGCAACCGCGCGGGCACGGCAAAGCACCTTCGGAACATGTTTGTTGTGTGGTTTCTCACAGGCCTCTGGCACGGAGCCGCCTGGAATTTCGTGCTGTGGGGGCTTTATTACGGAGTTCTTCTGACGCTGGAAAAATACGTGTGGGGAGAAAAGCTTGACAGACTTCCCAAATGGCTCCGGCATCTTTACGCAATCCTGATTGTGGTGTTCGGTTTTGTGATTTTTGTGTTTGACGATATGGGACAGCTCGGCGGCTATCTTTCCCTCATGTTTGGAACGGGCGGGAATGCACTTTTTGGCACGGAGCTTATCTGGTATGTAAAAAATTATGCGCCGCTGCTTCTTACGGCAGTTCTCTTAGCCTTTCCGCTGTATCCGTATTTAAAAAAGAAAGCGGAGAGTCTGCCGCGGTGGGGAAGGACGGTTCTATCCCTTGGCGCGGCCGTTGGATATGCAGTTTTCTTTATTCTGACCACGGCGTATCTGGTAAACGACACCTACAATCCGTTTTTGTATTTCCGGTTTTGAGAACCGCGGAGAAATAAAATGAAAGAAAACAGACCTTCAAAAATCATACAATCCATAACCGCTGTTTTCCTTGCGGCTTTCGTTCTGCTGTTTGCCGTTGCTTTCCTTATTACGGAGAAACAGGAATTCTCCGAGGGGGAGAACAGATATCTTGAAAAATTTCCCGAATTTACTTTCTCCTCTTTAAAAGAGGGAAAATACACGGAAAAGCTTCAAAGCTATCTGTCCGACCATTTTCCGATGCGGAATCTGTTTATGGGCCTAAAGGCGGAAACCGAGATTGCCCTCGGCAAAAGGGAAATCGGGGGCGTTTATATTGCAAAGGACGGCTATCTCATCGAGGATTATGCCGCCCCGAAGAACACGGACAAAATCGTGGGGCAGTTTGAAAAGTTTGCAGAAAGCCTGGAGGACGCCGAGGTTTCCCTGATGCTGGTGCCCACCGCCATCACGATTTACGGGGAGAAGCTTCCGGCCCTTGCCCCTGTGCGGAGCCAGCTGCAGACCCGGGATGAAATCTATGGGCGGCTTGATTTTTCCACAATCGACTGCTATGACGCCCTGATGGAGGCCAAAAAGGACAATGAACTGTATTACCGTACCGACCATCACTGGACAGGGTACGGCGCTTATGCCGCTTACACGGCTTACTGCGAAGCTCAAGAAATCGTGCCCCTGCCCCTTGACCGGTTTGATATCACAGAGGTTTCTACGGATTTTAAGGGAACCGTTTATTCCAAATTGAATGATGCGAAAATAAAGGCCGACACCATCACCATTTTTGAGAACCCGGAAAACCGTCTGACCGTTTACTATGAGGACAAAAAGGAGACGGCGGATTCTCTTTACAACTTTGAGTATCTGGAGAAAAAGGATAAATATTCCATGTTTCTTAACAATATTCATCCTTTTATCGAGATAACCAACGAGACGGCGGATTCCGACAAGGAGCTGGCGGTCATCAAGGACAGCTATGCCAACTGTATGGTTCCTTTTCTGGTGAACCACTACCGGAAGGTCTATGTGTTCGATACCAGATACTATAGAGGCGGCCCGAGTAAGTTCATCAATGAAAACCGGCAGATTACCGATGTGCTTCTGCTTTACAATATGAACACACTGGACAATGATACGGGAATCGGCGGGATTTATTAAAAGCAAATTCTGAGAAACTTCTTTTTCCCGATTTTCAGCACATCGCCGTCTGCTATTTCCCTGTCCATGGAGCTTTCCTTTTCCATATTTACACGGACGCCGCCCTGTGCGAGAAGACGGCGGAACTCGCTGCCGCTTGCCACAAATCCCTCCTGAACGAGAAGGGGGGAGAGGTCGCCCAGGCGGCATTTGCTACAATGAGCCGGCTCGCGGAGGGCGACAGCGTCTGCTTCAATCCGCAATACGGGAATATCCTCAGGAATCCCCTTTTGGGAGAATGCCTGATGAAAAAATTCTTCTGCGGAGCGAGTCTCCTCCGGCGTATGATACAGGGCGGTAATGGTTCTGGCCAGAAGCATCTTGCAGTCTCTGGGATTTTCACCGCCGTTAAGAGCCTTTTTTATTTTATCCAGTTCGTCGGGCAGGATATCCGTTGTCAGCTCAAAATATCTGATTATCAGCCGGTCGGGCACCTCCATCACTTTCTTGAACATCACGCTGGCCTCCTCCTGAACTCCAATGTAATTTCCAAGGCTTTTGCTCATTTTTTCCACGCCGTCAAGCCCCTCCAATATGGGCATGAAAAGAGCGGCCTGGGGCTCCATGCCCAAATCCTTTTGCAGGGAGCGTCCCATTAAAATGTTGAAGGTCTGGTCGGTGCCGCCGATTTCAACGTCGGCTCTGATGGCGGCCGAATCGTAAGCCTGCATAAGAGGGTAAAAAAATTCGTGGAGCCCGATAGGCGTATTGTTAAGGTAGCGGTTCTGGAAGTCGTCCCGCTCCAGCATGCGGGCTACGGTGACGGTGGAGGCCAGCTTAAGGATTTCCTCAAGCTTTAAAAGCTCCAGCCATTCCCCGTTGTAGCGGACCGTTGTTTTCTCCGGGTCAAGCACCCGGAATACCTGTTCCTGATAGGTCTGAGCGTTTTGCATAATTTCCCTGTCGGAGAGGGCTTTGCGGCCTTTGGATTTTCCTGTGGGGTCTCCGATTCTGCCCGTGAAATCGCCGATAATAATTACTATATGGTGCCCCATGTCCTGCATCTGCTTCAGCTTCCGAAGCACCACGGCATGGCCCAAATGGATGTCCGGCGCGCTGGGGTCCAGTCCCAGCTTGACGGTGAGGGGCGTTCCCGTGCGTACAAAACGCGCCAGCTTTGCTTTCAAATCGTCTTCTCCGATTATCTGGGCGGCGCCCTGTGAGATGATGCGCATCTGGCGGGCTACTTCGTTTTTTACAGTTTCTTCGTTTACTTCTTCTAAGGGTTTCATTGTAATTCATCCTCCTGCTGCAGTTTTGCCAACCCTGTCAGGTACACCTCCGTTTCCGTCTATTTCCGGTCGCGCTCCGTATTCGGGAAAGGATTTGTACATATTCCGGGGGGGCTGATTTTTCAGAACAAAAAAACTCCCGTCCTAATACAGGACGAGAGCAAATTCTCGTGGTACCACCTGATTTCACAGACAGCTCGCACTGTCTGCCTTTTCGAGTACGGCCCTTAGGGCGTATACTCTAGCACGGTAACGGATGCGGGAACCGTCGCAGCCTACAGGGCCATGGGCCGTTTGGTGCGAAGCTCAAAGATGTATTCGCATAAAGCTTTCCATGCGCCTCTCATCAGCCGGCTGCTTTCTGTATGCTTCACTTTACGCTACTTCTTCTTATCATTGCTTTTCTAAATCGTTCATATGAAGTTGTGTGTTATTGTAACGGCAGGAGAGGAAGTTGTCAAGGGGGAGAAAAAATTTTTTTTGAAGTATGTGAAAGGAACAGGCAAGTTGCATGAGCGATAGATGCACATTCTATCAATAATATAAAATCATTGATTTTCACCATATAGTATCGTAAAATGATACTATGAGGTGAAAATAATGATAAAAACAACCGCTATGATATTAAATGAACTGAAAGCATATGCAAATCCAAAAACAAAGCTGAGCCGAATGGTACAATCAGGGGATTATTTTCCAATTGTGAAGGGTTTATACGAAACCAACCGGAATGTTGACGGGTATTTGCTTGCCGGGAGTATTTACGGCCCGTCATACCTGTCTTTTGAGTTTGCATTGTCCTATTACGGTATGATTCCGGAGTCAGTGTACACATACACTTCCGCCACTTTTGATAAAAAAAGGAAAAAAACCTTTGAAACTTCATTTGGCACATTTACTTATCAGGATGTGCCCGGCAAGGCGTATCCGTGGGGAATCAGACTTGTATTTGAGGGAGAATACTCTTTTCAGATAGCTACAAAGGAAAAAGCGGTATGTGACAAGCTGTACAATATGTCGTCTGTACACAGCATGAACGAAATGCGGCAGTTGCTGACAGATAATCTGCGTATAGATGAAGAAGAACTTGAAAAGTTGGATTTACAGTCCTTACAAATATTACAACAGAAGTATCATTCGACCAATGTAAATTTTCTGGTTAAGGTTTTGGAAAAGGAGAGAATATGAATTCGGTTATTGAACAAATGCTGCAAGGGTATAGCCTGAAAACCGTTTACGACAAAAAGAATGCAATGAAAGAAGTTATGCAGGAAATTGTTTTATGCGGGTTAAGCAGGGCAGGTTTTTTTAAGCAGGCGGCGTTTTATGGGGGTACGGCGCTTAGGATTTTTTATGGATTAGACCGTTTTTCGGAGGACCTGGATTTTTCCCTTATGACAAAAAATCCGGCTTTTGATGTGAAGGGTTATTTTCCTTTGCTGGAAAAGGAAGTAAAGGCATATGGATTGAATGTGACAATACAGGAAAAGGAGAAGACACAGTCCTCGTTTATAAAGTCGGCGTTTTTGAAAGGAAATACAAAAGAGCATTTGCTGCTGTTTTTTCATGATGAACCGATAATGGGGGTAAACCAGAATGAAATGATAAAAATCAAGTTTGAGATAGATATCAATCCGCCGGAATTTGCAGGTTTTGAGAGAAAATACCGTTTACTTCCGGGACCCTATGAAGTGAATCTGTATGATGCGCCGTCGCTGTTTGCCGGAAAGGTACATGCGGTCATTTGCAGGGCGTGGAAAAATCGTGTGAAGGGCAGAGATTTGTACGACTATGTTTTCTATTTAGCCCGGGGAACGAAGCTGAATATCCGGCATTTGGGGGAACGGTTGAAAGAGTCGGGCTATCTGACGGAAAGCGCTGCATGTACGCTGTCAGACGTAAAACAGATGCTGTCCGGGCGTTTTGAAAGTATAGATTATGAGCAGGCGAAAAGAGACGTGATTCCATTTATACGGAATAAGGATAAAATCGAGCTCTGGAGCCCGGAGTTTTTTAAGCAGATTACGGAAAATCTGCAGGTACTACCATGATAAACCCGTACTTTATATAGTGACAAACTGCGCCTTTCCGTGTTAGACTTAACTCGTACAGACCTGGCAACAGAAGAAGATAAAAATGCTTACAAAAAGCAGCCAAATGATAGAATAGCAAAGAACATTTTAATGCAAAACAGGGGGTGGAGTTATGCGTGATACCAGAATACGGCGGACAGCGGCAGCTTTCGCCGTATTGCTGATGCTTGCCGGATGCGGCAAAGCAGCGGAGGAACAGGCACAGGGAACAGCACAGGGACAGGCGAAGGAACAGGAGCGGACGGTTTCCGCGGAATTCGAGGGCTTCGGAGCGTCGGGGCTGAGTGCGGAGCAGTTAAAGGAGAGCGGCGCTGTTTTTGAGGACGGGCCGGTGGAATTTCAGGATTCGGTGACGGAAGAGATGTTGCGGAATATGCTCGGCAAAAAAGAGGGGGAGGTTCTGCGAAGCGAGCTGCAGAAGATTCACGGGATATACTGGCGTTATGACAAATACTGGTCCGATTTGCAGATGCTTGACGGAACGATTCCGAAAGAGTCGGAGGACGGGGAACGGCGGTACTGGCAGACGAAGCAGCCTTCCTCCATTGAAGATTTCGCGCTTTGCGATAATCTGCAGTGGGTTGAGTTCGGGAAGATTGAGCTGCCCTCCTTAGCGCCGCTAAAGAGCCTGACACAGCTTGAAATGATTGGGGTTCACGGCGCGTCCGCCACGAAAGAGAGAATGGACGAGCTGGCGGCGCTTCCGGCGCTTAAGGGATTTGTAATCGGAGGCGGGGGTTATACGGACTGGAGCGAAATTACGGACGGCAGCTTCCTGCTTCCGGCGGCGGAACGTCTGGTTTATCTGGAGGCCGGAGGAGAAATAAGCTGGAACACGGAGGTGCTGGCCCAGATGAAGGAGCTGGAATTACTTCTGATGTGGGAGCCGGGGGACCTCTCCTTTCTTCCAGAGCTTCCTAAGCTGAGGAAGCTGTATCTGAGCGTCGGCGACGAGATAGACGGAAGCCCGATTGGAGAGGTCGGGCAGCTGGATTTTCTGTCCATTGTGACGAGCCGGGGAAACATAACGGGAGTGACACTTGACGATTTGCGGTCTCTTAAGCATCTCCGGTATCTGGGACTTTCCTGTACCGAGCTGACGGAGGAGTATTCCAGAGAGGAGATTATAGAGGCGCTTCCGTCGCTTGAGACGCTCAATACCATGTAGATTTTCGGGGGATGAATAAATTACCATGAAAAAGCAGAAACGTTTTTTATATATCATATTTGCCGTGCTGCTTGCCATGCTTTCCTTTGGCTGCGGCGCGTCGGAGAAGGCCGGAGGAAAGCTCACCGTCTGCGCGGATGGGAACGGCTTAAATGAAATGTATTTAGGGCCGATTCTGGCGCAGTTCCAAAAGGAGCATCCAGAGGTGGAGCTGGAGGTCGTCTATCTTCCGCCGGTCAATACGATGGACAGCGCAATGATGGAGGAGCGTACGGCGGCGCTGGCGCGAACGCGCACGGAGCTGATGAGCGGTAAGGGTGCGGACGTTTATCTTTTCTTCAACCGCCCGTCGGAGGACTACGACAGCTATATGCTGTTCCCGAATCTGGAACGCCAGATTATGGGAGGCGTTTTTCACGATTTGGATTTTCTGTTTGACAATCCGCAGTTTGACAAAGAGGCGTATGTTCCGTCGCTGCAGGAGGCCGGAATATACGAAGGCAAACCGTATATTCTGCCGCTGAGCTATACCTGTCCCGCAATGATTGCAACGGCGGAGGGACTGGGGGGCAGCGGCTTTGACGAGGCGGCGGCGTCTGGGGGAACGGCGGATTATGTGAGAGAGCTGATGGCTCTGCCAAAGGAAATGCGGCCTTATCTGGACGTATCGCTTCCGTCGCTTTTGATGAACGCGCCGTCGGTGTCCCCTGTTTCCGTGCAGGAGGCGGAAATCCGGCTGGATATGCCCGCATGGCAGGATACGTTGGAACAGGCCGGACTGGTTCTGGCGGACTATGAGGGTTCTGAGGAGGATTTCTTTGCGGCAATAGATACGGAAACCTGCATTCAAAACGGAGCAGTAATTTTGGCGGGAGCCGCCGTTGACCCGGGGTATTCCCTGCGGGTTATCGAGGATGCGGGCCATACGGCCAGGCTTTTACCGATTCCCAATGAAAAGGGGAGCCTGACGATGACGCCGTGTATTACCGCTGCGGTTTCCGCGGGGTGTGAGAACACCGGCTCGGCGGCGGATTTGCTGTTGTTTTTGCTTGGGGATACGGTGCAGGGAAGCGGTACTCTGGAAAGCAGCGGGAGCGCGGCAGGGCTCATTGGCGGCGGTACGAGCTGGCCGGTGCGCCGGGGATGCGCCGAAAAAATGCTGGAGCAGCTTTCAATACAGCCGGTGCAGCCGGGAGAGATTAGCGAGATACTGAAAGCGGACTTACAGAGTATGGAAGAACGCGCGGATGTGTGCCGTCTGGCCGGTCGTTACGACGGCAGGCTTTATCTGCTGGCAAAGCCTTATCTGGACGGAGAGATGAGCTGGGAGGAATGCTATGCCGGAATCGAAAAGGAATGGTCCTATCTGGATGAATAAAGGAAAGCAAAGGGGACAGATGTCGCTGCCAAGGCGCAGAGGTCTGCTGGGCGGAATATTGTTTTTTCCGATTCTGGCCGGGACGCTTTTGTTTTTCGCGCTGCCTTTCTGCATGGTGGTGGGCTTTTCCTTTGGCTTTGGAGGCGGGCAGGCCCGTTTTGTGGGAGCTGAAAACTATTTAAAAGTGATGTCCTCTGAGTCCTTCCGTCTGGCGGCCGGCAATACCGTAAAATTCCTGGCTCTTGGCGTTCCCCTTTTGCTTGTGCTGGGGCTTTTGCTTGCGCTGCTTATACATGCCGCCCTGCCGGGGAGCCGCCTGTGCAGCCGTACGATTTTGCTGCCCCTTGTTCTGCCGATTGCAAGTATCGTTATGGTGGTGGAGCGGCTGGTTCCGTCTCCGGTTCTGGAAAGCCCCGGGGCTTTCTGGGTTCTTCTGGCATTGTACCTGTGGAAAAACTGCGGCTATATCACGGTGCTGCTTCTGGCCGGTCTGTCGCTGATTCCTGAAGAACTGTATGATACTGCGGCCATAGAGGGAGCGAACCGGCGGCAGCAGCTCTGTTACATAACGCTGCCGCTGCTTGCGCCGTCCCTTTCCTTTTCGGCGGTGCTGGGAGTGATGAATAATTTTAAATCTTATCGGGAGGCTTTTCTGATTGGCGGAAAATATCCCCATGAAAGTATTTATCTGCTGCAGCATTTTCTTAACAACAATTTTGAAAACCTGAATTATACAAGGCTGGCGGTAGCCTCTGTGCTTACGGCGCTGCCCATTGTTCTGGCGACCGTCTGTGTTCTGATTTTCCAAAGGAGGCGTTCATGAGAAAAAAGGTAAAAAATCTGCCGGGCACGCTCGTGCTTTTGCTTGCCGCGGCGGCCGCGCTTTTGCCGGTGTTTTATCTCCTGTCCGGGTGCCTCGCAAATCTGCAGGGCTTTTGGCTGACGTTCCTGCGCACGCCGGAGTATCTTTATAAATTCTGGAACAGCCTTGGAATCTGCGCTGCCATTACCGCGGGACAGCTTGCGGTGAGCTGTATGGGCGGGCTGGCGCTTGCCAAATATCCGCTTCCGTGCCGGCGTTTTCTGACAGGGTTTCTTGTGATTGTTCTTTTGCTTCCGCTGCAGGTGACCTTGATGCCGGGCTATTTGATTCTCGACAGGATGGGACTGCTTGACACCGTGTGGGCGCTGATTTTGCCGCTGGTGTTTTCCCCTTTTGGAACGGTTATCATGTGGATGACCTTCCGAAGGGTGCCGGATGAACTGGCAGATGCCGCACAGATGGACGGGGCCGGCGTTTTTACTCTTTTGTGGAAAATTATGGTGCCTGCCGGACGCAGCGGGGCGGTAAGCGTTCTGCTGTTAACGTTCGTGGACGCCTGGAATATGGTGGAACAGCCCATGGTGTTTTTGCGGGATACGTCAAAATATCCGTTGAGCGTGTTCCTTGCCTCTCTTGACAGAGAAGGATTTTCACTCAGCTTTCACAGCGGCCTGCTCTCAATGCTTCCCGCCGTGCTGCTGCTGTTTTATTATCGGGAGGAGCTGGCGGAGGGCGGCGGACTTTTGCTGGAGAAGTAACCGGAAAGGCGCGGGCAGATTTCCGCCGGAAAACAGCGGGAGAGGCGGGGGAAGACCTTGGATGGAGAAATGACGGAAGGAGGGAGAAAAATGAGCCGGGAAAAGCGTCTGACAAAAGCCCTTGCAGGGGGGCTTGCGATTGTGCTTTTCATCTGTACGGCTGCGGCGCAGCTTATCTACTGGCGGATGCTGCCGAGGGTGGACACGGTTATGGCGTACTGGGGAGAGGGCGGATTTGTCCTGCCCGCGGAAGCGTTGCATGCGAACCCCCAGGGAGACTGTGTTTACTGCATTGAAGAAAAACAGGAGCGCTTCGGGTCCAAATACTTTGTGAAAGCCGTTTTGGTGACGGTGGAGGCCCAAAACGAGGAGGAAGGTACCGTCACGGTGCGGGGAATCTACGACGATAAATGGATTTATGCCACGAGCGCGGACGCGCCGCTCTCAGACGGAGCGGAGGTAAAGCTGGCGTCCAAAGCCACAAATTAAAACAAATTTTAACACAACTGACAGTTTCTATAATGGCCCCCGTATTTTATAATAAACCTATCTATTATAAAATACGGGGGATTCATTATGAGATACGGATATTTTGACGACGAGAAACGGGAATATGTCATTGACAGGCTGGATATTCCCACCTCCTGGACCAACTATCTGGGGGTGGAGGATTTTGCCACGGTCATCAACCATACTGCGGGCGGGTACTCTTTCTATAAAAGCCCGGAATACCACCGCATCAGCCGCTTTCGCGGCAACAGCGTTCCCATGGACAGACCGGGGTATTATATTTATATCAGAGATAATGGAAACGCGGATTATTTCAGTATTTCCTGGCAGCCGGTGGGGAAGTCCTTTGACGAGGCAAAATATATCTGCCGCCACGGCATGTCCTATACCTCCTATGAATGCCGGTACAGCGGCCTTACCGCCACACAGACCATGTTTGTACCGATAGGGGAAAATGTGCTGCTGTGGGATGTGACGGTGACGAACGAGGGGGAGGGCGCGCGGGATTTAAGCCTGTTTTCCTATCTGGAATTTTCATTCCACTCTATCGCGGTGGATAATCAGAATTTCCAGATGAGTCTGTACAGCGCCGGAAGCTCTTATGCGGACGGCATTATCGAGGAAGACCTTTTTTATGAGCCGGACGGGTATCAGTATTTTACCGCCAGCTTTGAACCGGACGGCTTTGAATGTATGAGGGATAAATTTCTGGGACGCTATCACACGGAAAGCAATCCGCAGGCGGTTATAGACGGCGTCTGCGGCGGCGGCTTTGAGAAGGGCGGCAGCCATTGCGGGGCTTTGCAGAAAAATGTGACGCTTCAGCCGGGAGAGACGGTGCGTCTTGTCTATATGCTGGGAGAGGGAAACCGGGCGGCGGCGGTTCCTGTGCGGAAAAAATACAGCAATTTCGATAACGTGGACGGGGCTTTCAATGCGCTTCACGCCTACTGGGAGGACAAGTGCGGTAAGCTCCAGATAAGGACGCCCAATCAGGGAATGAATACCCTTATTAACACCTGGACGCTGTATCAGTCGGAAATTAACGTGATGTTTTCCAGATTCGCCTCCTTTATCGAGGTGGGGGGACGGACGGGGCTTGGCTACCGGGATACCGCTCAGGACGCCATGACCATTCCCCACTCCAATCCGGGAAAGTGCCGGGAGAGAATCGAACAGCTTTTAAACGGGCTGGTATCGGAGGGCTACGGACTGCATCTTTTTGACCCGGCATGGTTTGAGGAGGAGAAGAAAAGCGACGGCTTTAAGTCGCCTACGGTAATTCCCGTAGCGGAAAAGGACAGAATCCACGGACCTGAGGACGCCTGCGCGGACGATGCGCTGTGGCTGGTTCCGGCGGTGGTGGAATATATCAAAGAAACAGGGGAGATTGACTTTGCGGAAAAGGCTGTGCCCTATGCGGACGGCGGCAGCGCCACGGTTTATGAGCACCTGAAAGCGATTCTGGACTTTTCCGAAAAGCAGGTAGGGGAAAACGGAATCTGCAAGGGCCTGCGGGCGGACTGGAACGACTGCCTGAACCTGGGAGGCGGGGAAAGCGCCATGGTGAGCTTTCTGCATTACTGGGCGCTTGAGAATTTTATCCTGCTGGCGAGACATCTTGGAAAAGAGGAGGACGCCGACCATTATGAGGCTGTGGCGGAGAAGGTGCGGAAGGTCTGCGATGCGGTGCTCTGGGATAAGGAGTGGTATATCCGGGGAATTACGAAAAAGGGCAGGAAGATAGGAACCTTTGAGGATAAGGAAGGACGGGTTCATCTGGAATCCAACGCATGGGCGGTGCTTTCGGGCGCGGCAAAGGGAGAGAGGGCAAGAAAGGCAATGGAGGCCATCGAAAAATATCTTTACACGCCTTACGGCCTTTTGCTGAACACACCCGCCTACACAAAGCCTGACCCGGATATCGGTTTTATTACCAAAGTTTATCCGGGACTGAAAGAAAATTCCTCCATCTTTTCCCACCCCAATCCCTGGGTATGGGCGGCGGAATGCATTCTTGGGAGGGGTGATGTGGCGATGAAGTACTATGACGCGCTATGTCCGTACCACCAGAATGACATGATAGAAATCCGGGAGGCGGAGCCCTATTCCTACTGTCAGTTTATCAGCGGAAAGGAGCACAGCAGATTCGGGCAGGCCCATCATCCCTTTATGACAGGCTCCGGCGGCTGGGCGTATTTTTCAGCCACGCGCTATATGCTGGGCGTCAGGCCGGACTTTGACTGTCTGGAAATCGACCCCTGTATCCCTTCTGACTGGAAGGCGTTTGAAGTGACAAGAATCTGGCGGGGCGCAACGTACCATATTCATGTGGACAATCCCGCGGGGGTGATGAAGGGAAGGGCTGTTATCAGTCTGGACGGAGAAAATGTGGAGCGGATTCCCGCCGGGGAGCCGGGGAGCGTTCATGAGGTGAGGGTTATACTGCAGGCGGCGGAAACGAGGTGAAAAATGATTCGGTTTGGTACGGGCGGCTGGAGAGCCGTAATCGGAGACGGATTTACAAAGCAGAATATACAGATACTGGCAAAGGCGTTATGTGAGAAGATGAAGGACGAGGGCGTATCCGGGCATGGAATCGTCATGGGCTACGACAGACGCTTCCTGTCCAAGGAGGCCATGCAGTGGGCGGCCGTTGTCTTTGCGGCGGAGGGCGTTCAGGCTTACCTGATTAATAAATCCTCCCCCACTCCGCTTGTGATGTATTATGTGGAGAAGCACGGATTTTCCTACGGAATGATGGTGACGGCCAGCCATAATCCGGCAATCTATAATGGCATTAAGGTATTCACAAAGGGAGGCCGGGACGCCGACGAGCTTCAGACCAGAGAAATAGAGACCTATATCGCGGGGGTTCATCTCCCTGTGCCTGAGATGGAATATGACAGGGCAAAGGAGCAGGGGCTGATTCGGGAAATTTATCCCTTAAATGAATATCTGGACAACCTGATAGAGGTCATCGATATGGAAACCATCAGGGAAAGCGGGCTTAAGGTGGTGCTCGACCCCATGTACGGCGTATCTGAAACCTCCCTGCGCACGCTCCTCCAGACGGCGCGCTGCGAGGTGGAGGTGATTCATGACAGGCACGACACCTTATTCGGAGGACGGCTTCCGGCTCCCACTGTGGCAACCCTCCACATGCTCCAGACCTATGTGACGGATAAGGGCTACGACCTTGGAATCGCCACCGACGGGGACGCGGACAGGCTTGGCATTATCGACGATACGGGACGGTTCCTCCACCCCAATGAGATACTGGTGCTTTTGTACTACTACCTGAAAAAGTTCAAGGGCTGGAAGGGACCCGTCGTCCGCAACATCTGCACCACCCATGTGCTGGATAAGGTGGCGGAGGATTTCGGGGAAAAATGCTATGAGGTTCCCGTGGGATTTAAGCATATTTCCGCAAAGATGAACGAGACGGACGCCGTCATCGGCGGGGAATCCTCGGGCGGGCTTACGGTGAGGGGCCATATCAAAGGAAAGGACGGCATCTATGCGGCCATGCTCTTAGTGGAAATGATTGCCTCCTCCGGTAAAAGGCTGTCAGAAATGATTGCGGATATCGAATCGAAATACGGATTAATCGCCATGGAGGAGCGGGATTACCGTTTCAACCAGGAAAGGAAAGAGGAGATTCAAAAGCAGCTTCTGACGGACAAAAAGCTGCCGTCGCTTCCCTTTGAGACGGAGAAGGTAAGCTACCTGGACGGCTCCAAGGTTTATTTTAAAAACGGCGGCTGGGTGATTGCAAGATTTTCGGGGACAGAGCCTTTGCTGCGCGTCTTCTGCGAAATGCCAAGCCCCAAGGACGCGGCCAATATCTGCGGAATTTATGAGAGATTTCTTAAACTGAACGGATGAGGTTTGCAGGACGGGAGGGAAATTACATAGAGTTTCCCTCCCCTTTGTGGTAAAATAAATTTATGAAAAAGCAATTTTTATATCCAAAGAAAAAGCGTACTTCTCTGCGCTCCATACTCATCGGAATCCTGGCGGCGGCGTGGATGATTCCCATTGCGGTGTTCACCTGGTTCATTTTTTACCATTATCAGAGAGCGTATGCGGAGAAGTCCGATAACCTGATTCGGAACGCGGTGGAGGTGTCCGCTGTTTTAATCGAGACGGATATTGACGAGGCAGTTACCAAGAGCAGGAAGCCCAGCTATGAGGGGGAATGGGAAAGCGGCTACATGGGATATCTGCGGGGCAATACCCGCCGGAATGTATATCTGGCTTCCATCAAGAGCTCCCTGATTTCCAAATACTATATGGACAACCAGATAGCCAGGTATGCCTTTTATCTGGAGGGGGACGAAACTCCGAGCTGCTATTCGGCAAAGAACGGCTATAGCTACGGCGACTTCCTGAAATATGTCCAGCCTGTGGCTCTTGATTTGGCGGGGAGGGATACCAGCTACGTAGAAATCCATGTGGTGGACAACCAGATTTATGTGATGCGAAATCTCTATACGGTCAGCGATTATCACAGGTACGGCACGCTGGTGCTCGGCCTTAATAAAAGCGCGCTCTTTTCGGGACTGCCTCTTGACGGGGAGTCCGCTGTGCTGTTGGGTTTTCAGGGCGACGAAGAATTTCTTTCCCTGCGTCCGGCACAGGAAAAGGAGATTTATCAGACGCTACGGGAGTATGCAGAGCAGGAAACGGCGCCGGGAAGGACGGTGAGCCTTGCCGTTGGAAGGGAAAGAGGCTACTGTCACACCTGCGCCACGGACGATTATACCTTTACCCTTTATTATACCACCCCCGGGGAGGCGCTTTATCAGGATGTTTTCCGGCTGAATGTGATTGCGCTTATCACGATGCTCTGTATGGTTCCCCTGATAATGCTCACCTTTTTTCTGTTAAACAGGCATATGCAAAAGCCTCTTGAAAAGCTGGCGGCCGTATCCCGCAGGCTCCGGGAAGGGGAGCTGGGCATTACGCTGCCGAAGGAGCAGGTGCCCAATGAGGAATTTACGGAGCTGGTGCAGTCCTTTAACGATATGTCGTCGCAGTTAAAGCATTTGTTCGACACGGTTTATCTGGAGAGGATGGCGGCCAAGGACGCGCAGATAGAAGCCCTGCAGGCGCAGATAAACCCGCATTTTCTGAATAATACGCTGGAGATGATGAACTGGCAGGCAAGGATGAACAACGATATCGAGACCAGTCGGATGATTGAGGCTTTGGGAACGGTGCTGGACGCCGGTATGAACCGGAACAACGACAGGCTGGTGCGGCTTGCAGAGGAGCTTCGTTGCGGGGACGCCTTTCTTTATATCATGTCCATGCGTTTCGGAACCCGGCTGCGGGTGGAGAAGGAGATTAAGGCTGACCCCATGCAGGTGAAGGTACCTCAGCTGATTTTGCAGCCACTCTTAGAGAACGCTATCCGGCACGGAATCGAGAAGGTGAATTCGGGAATCATATGGGTGAAAATCTATCCTGACGAAAGCCCCGGTGAAGATATCGGGGAAAGCGCCGGGAGAGGAAAAATATTTATTGACGTGGTAAACACCAGCAGGCATCTCGGACAGGAGAAAATGGAATACATTGACGGCATTATTCAGGGCCGCTACGCCATGGACAGGGGAGAGCCCGGCGTCCACACGTCTATCGGAATTTATAACGTGAACCGGCGGATTCAGCTGATTTACGGCGCACAGTACGGCCTTACCGTTTTTCAGGAGGGGGAGCTTTTTACCACGCGGATTACGATTCCGAAAACCTTTGAGGAGGATGACGATGTCTGACGAGAAGAAAGAGGCTTTTCACAGCCTGAGATACAGGAGGCATAAAGGGTCGGTACTGCCGGGAGCGGCAATGCAGATACGGAGAAAAAAGCCGGCGGTGAGAGCGGCGCTGGTGGCCGGGGCTGTGCTGACGGTGACGACGCTGGCGGCGGACGGATGCGGCAGGCGGGTGGAGACCTGTATCGGAGGGGAAAACCGGGACGTGACGCTTCGAACCGTATCCATGTCGGGGGGAACCGCTCCGGGAACCGGAGTTTACGAGGAAATCCGGCTGGAATTTATGGCGGAAAATCCCCATATTTATATCGAGGACGAAATGCAGACCTCCGACGAACAGTGGAAAACCGGGGTGGTGACGGACTTTTCTGTGGGAAACGAGCCGGATGTGCTGCAGTTTTTTACGGACGCGACGGCGAACCAGCTTGTGGCAATGGACAAGTTTGTCACCATTGAAGAAATCAGGGAGGTCTATCCCGAGTATGCCGCCGATACCTACGACTGGGCCCTTAAACAGGCTGCAAACCAGGACGGCGTATCCCGCGCCGTGCCCACGGTCGGCTTCTGGGAGGGACTGTATGTCAATCAGGAGCTGTTTGAGCGCTGCGGGCTCGCCCTTCCTTACGACTGGGATTCTCTGCTTGAGGCAGTTTCGGTTTTCCGTGAAAACGGCATTGTGCCCGTCTCCTGCGCCCTTGCCAACGTGCCCCATTACTGGCTGGAGCATCTGCTTTTATATACGGCGGGAAAAGAGGGCTACTTAAATCCCGGCAGTATCGCGCCAAAGGACTGGGTGCAGGCGGTCTCGCTTTTTCAGATACTCCGGGAGGCGGGCGCTTTTCCGGAGGATACGGACAGCATCACCAATGAATACGCCGGGGAGCTTTTCGTAAGTAAAAAGGCGGCCATGCTGTTAGAGGGAAGCTGGTATTTTTCCTCGGTGACAGATACGGAGCATACGCTGGTAATCCCTTTTCCGGGAGTGCCGGACCAGAAGGCGGAGCCGGGAACCGTGATTGGAGGAATCACCTCGGGCTTTTATATCACAAGAAGGGCATGGAATGATTTGCAGAAACGGGATGCGGCGGTAAAGTATGTGATGGCACATACGGGGCGGGAAGCGGTACAGCGGTACTATGAGGCGGGAGGAAGCGCTGTGGCGGCTGCCCCCGTGACTGTGCCGGAAAACCTTTCTCCGCTGGCGGAATGTGCCGCGGAGTATGTGGAGAACGCGCCGGAAAAGCTGCTGCCCACGGATTCCCGCATGGAGCCGGAGGCATACCGGACGCTGATTGCAGGCATACCGGAGGTTTCTGCGGGGGGCTCGGGAAAGGAACTGTTAGAGCGGGTGTTTGCCGCTTCTTCGGGGAGAAAGGGGGGATTTTCTAATGTACAAGGTGATGATTATTGATGATGAGCCCATCATTGTACAGGGTTTTTCCAGAAGCGTTCCATGGGAAAAGTACAACTGTAAGGTGGTGGACACGGCGGGAAACGGAATAGAAGGCAAGGCGCTGATTGAAAAGCACCGGCCGGATATGATTTTTCTGGATATCTGTATGCCGCAGATGGACGGACTTGCCATGATAGCGGCCCTTAAGTCGGAATTTTCAAACATGCAGGTGACGATTCTTACAGGCTTTCGGGATTTTGAGTACGCCAAGAGGGCGCTGCACCTTGGCGTTTCCAGGTATCTGCTCAAGCCCTCGAATATGGAGGAGATAGAGGAAGCCATACGGTTTATGATTAGCAAGGTGGAGCCGGCGGAAAACGGCGGGGAGGATGCGGCGGAGTCCCATGAGAATGTGGCGGGAAACTTTATCGTGCGCAACGCCCTTGCCTATATCGAAGAAAACTATAAGGAAAAGCTTCTCCTGTCGGATGTGGCGGAAAAAACCTACGTGAGCCAGTGGCACTTGAGCAAGCTGCTGAACAAGGAAACCGGACAGACCTTTTCGGAAATCTTAAACGGGGTGCGTATCGAGAAGGCAAAGGAGCTTTTGAAGAATTCCTCTCTGAGGATAGGCGATATTGCGGAGGATGTGGGGTTTGTGGATTTGGCACACTTCTCCCGGGTGTTCAAAAAGGTATGCGGCATGTCCGCCAACGAATACAGAAACAGGCCGGATTAACCGGAGTGTTTGTTAAATATATGGATGTCTGGCGCAGCCAGACATCTTTTGTTGTGCAAACATAACAAAATCAGCACAAAAAGAACAAGGTCGTACCGTGACTTTCCATAATCATAAAGTTACAATAGAGACACAAGATAACGAAAGGGGGAGAATTATGAAAGGCAAGACGAAAAAGACGCTGCTTCTCACCAGCATGGTCATTCCGGGTGCAATCTGGTTTTTCCTGCTCCGCTATATTCCCATGGCCGGTATGATTCTGGCGTTTAAGGATTATAAGGTCTATGTCAGAAATCCCAGCTTCTGGAACAATATGGCGCACAGTAAGTGGGTGGGGTTTAAAAATTTCAAATTCCTGTTTGCCTCCACCGATACCGGCAGAATTATAAGGAACACCTTAGGCTACAATATCGTCTGGATTATACTGGGGCTGGTACTTTCTGTGGGAGTGGCAATTATCTTAAACGAGATTACAAGGAAAAGGGTGGCCAAGGTCTATCAGACCCTGATGTTTTTCCCCTACTTCTTAAGCTGGGTTGTGGCAAGCTACTTTGTGCTGTCGTTCCTTGACCCCACAAGAGGGCTGATAACAAGCTGGCAGGCAAAGAACGGAATGGAGGTCATCAACTGGTACCACGAGCCGAAATACTGGCCGGTCATCCTGACTATCTGTAATGTGTGGAAAAACACGGGCTACTCCGCCATCCTTTATCTGGCGGCCATCACGGGGATTGACACCACTCAGTACGAGGCGGCGGCCATCGACGGCGCCACCAAATGGCAGCAGATTAAGCATGTGACGCTGCCCAATCTGCGCCCCATGATTTGTATCCTGCTGATTATGAACGTAGGGAAGATTTTCAACGCGGATTTCGGACTGTTCTACAGCGTACCCTTAAACTCCGGCTCCCTGTTCCCGGCAACTCAGGTTATTGACACCTACGTGTACCGGACGCTGACAGCCACAAGCAACATCGGTATGAGTACGGCGGCGGGCATGATGCAACAGTTGGTGGGATTTGTATGTATTATCATAGCAAACAAGGTTGTGTCGCGGATTGACGCGGACAGCAGTTTATTCTAGGGAGGAGGCGGAAGCTTATGAAAAAATCCAGACCTGTAAACGCCGTGTCGAGGCCGGTGGAGGCGATTTTCCATATCGTTATGCTGCTTTTCTGCCTCTGCTGTGTGATACCCTTTGTGTTTGTCGTCATCATCTCCTTTACCTCCCAGCAGAGCATCCGTGAGATTGGATACTCCTTTATGCCGAAAGAATGGTCGCTGGAGGCCTACAGATACACCTTTAAGATGGGACAGCAGCTATGGCGTTCCTACTTCAATAGCTTTTTTATCACTGTGGTGGGAACCATACTGACTCTGGCGGTAACGATTATGTACTCCTACGCATTGTTCCGCAAGGACTTTAAGTTCCGTAAGTTTTTCACCTTCTTCTGCTTCTTTACCATGATTTTCGGAGGAGGGCTTGCACCCACCTACGTGGTCTGCAAGACGGTGCTGGGGCTAAGTAACAGCTACGCGGCGGTGATTGTCCCTATGCTGCTGAACCCCTTTAACCTGATTGTTATGAGAACCTTTTTCCAGAGCTCCGTCCCAATGGAACTGATTGAGGCGGCGTCCATCGACGGAAGCGGCGAATACAGCACCCTGCTGCGCATAGTGGTTCCCATCTCAAAGCCGGGAATCGCCACCGTGGGTCTGCTCACGGCGCTGGCCTACTGGAACGAATGGTTTATTCCAAAGCTTTACGTGGGAAGCGACCCGAAGCATATACCTTTGCAGTATCTCCTGATGGAGACTCAGGAAAAGATTGACTTTCTGGTGAAAAACAGCTCCATGATTGGAGCGGAGGCGGCCAGCATTGCCAAGTCGCTGCCTCAGGACAGCCTGCGTATGGCGCTTGTGGTGCTGATAGTGGTTCCCATCGCCTTTGCATATCCGTTTTTCCAGCGGTACATTATCGCCGGACTTACCATCGGCTCCGTAAAGGGCTGATAACTGTCACACCGGCTCTGCAGAGGGCTGAAATTTGTTACACCAGCTCTGTAAAGGGCTGAAATCAACACACCGGCTCTGTAAAGGGCTGAAATCGTTACACCGGCTCCGTAAAAGGAACCGATACATGATGCGGTAGAAACGGCACAGCGCCGTCTACATACAGAAACGGTACGGCACCGTCTCTATAAAGAAAAAGCTATATAAAAAATGGAGGGAAAAAGTAATGAAAAAAAGATTAATCGCGATTTTGCTTACAGCGACCATGATACTTACTCTGGCAGCCTGCGGCAGCAAAGACAATGGCGGGGGCGCTTCCACGGAACCGGCATCAGGAGCCTCGGAGGCGGATGCTCCGGCAGCCGCAGAAGGAGGGGACGAGGCGACGGCGTCTGATTTGGACCCCGTTACCCTGAAAATGTACCTTTGCGGAAACGACGTCAAAGACGACAGCAAGGTGATGGAAGAGCTCAACAAGCTTTTACAGGAAAAAATCAACGTGACGCTGGAACCTATCTGGGAAACCTGGGGCTACGGCGAGGAAGTGGTACTGTCCCTGCAGGGCGGCGAGGATATTGATATCTATTTCACCTGCTCATGGACGGAAAACGAGTACAATAAATTTGCAAGAGACGGCTACTATGTTCGTCTGGACGACCCCAACAACAACCTGATTGAAAAGTATGCCTCCGAGCTCTGGAGCACCCTTCCAGAGGTTCTCACCCATACAGGCGCTTCCGTAAACGGAGCAGACGGCTACGGCGTGTATGCGGTTCCGGGCTACAAGGATATCGCTACCCAGAACTGCTGGGATATCAACGTTCCCCTTCTGGAGAAATACGGCTATACGCTGGACGATATCAGAAACACGGATTACTACGGCTTTGGCGAAATCCTTCAGACCGTAAAGGACGGCGAGGGCGCGGATTTCTATCCTCTCCTTGTGGAAGGCGCGGTGCTTGAGCGTATGGTTACCAACTCCATCATCGTGACCGGCGACAGCGGCACAGGCAACTTTATGTCCTATTACCTTGACCCCACAGACGTTTCCAAGGAGAGTTCCTACGGAATTAAGCTCCTCAACAAATATGCGACCGATGAGTTTGCAAAATTTGCGGAAAAGACAAGGGAATACTTCCAGAACGGTTTTATTGACCCGGCATGCAGCAACAAAAACCAGGCCAACGAAATCAGAACGGCAAAACAAAATGCAGGCGAATACCTGATTGGAACCCAGTCCTATGCGTTAGGCTACGAGCTTCAGGCAACTCAGGAGAGAGGCTTTGAAGTAGCTATGATACCCTGTACAGACCCCTATGTTGACACCACCTCCGCTCAGGGAGCCATGATGGCAATTTCCACAGCCTCCAAGAATCCTGAAAGGGCAATGATGTTCCTGAACCTTCTGAACACCGACCCTGAGGTTATGACGCTTATGAATTACGGCGTGGAAGGCGTGCACTATACCCTGAATGGCGACGGATGCGTGGAATTTACCGCAGAGCGCGACAACTTCAGGCCCTGGACCAACGGCGTGGGCAACGTTACCATCCTGCCTCCCACGGTTGAGCAGGGAGTGGGCTTCTGGGATACCTTCACAAACTATTACGGAAACGCAAAGGAAATTCCGATTCTCGGATTTGCCTATGACGGCTCTGGCGTGGAAACAGAGATGAGCGCGGTTGCAAATGTGGTGGAAGAATACCTTCTTCCTCTCTGCACAGGCGCGGTAGACCCTGCGACGAAGCTTCCCGAGTTCCTTGAAAAACTGGAACAGAACGGCGTCAACACCGTTTTGGACGATGCAAACGCACAGCTTGCAAGCTTCATGGAATCCAAAGGATAAAAAGAATATATGCGAAAGCCCTCGCCTCCGCGCCGCGGAGGGAGGGCTTTTGTTAGTGCAAAATGCCTGTTGACATGATATAATAGGGAACAGGCGGGGCAGGCCTCTTTCCACTTGCAGAGGGGTTCCTGCGGCGCTGCAAAAGCGAGCAGATTTTAGGTATCAGCAAAAACAGGACGGGAGGTTTCATAACATGACAGAAAAGGAAAGGCAGGAACGGGTTGCAAAGGGCCAGCTCTGGCTTGATACAGAGGAGTTTATTGCCCATCAGGGAAAAATAAAGGATTTGATGTATGAATTTAATACGTCAAAGCCAAGCGAAACCGCCAGACGGGCGGAATTGATGAAGCAGATATTCGGTACGGTAGGGAAAGACGTGTGGATTAATCAGCCGCTTTCTCTGGCAGTAGGAACAACCGTGACTATCGGGGACGGTACTTATGCCAACGCCGGACTGACGTTGATTGACGACGCTTCCATCACAATCGGAAAAGGATGCCTTTTTGGAACAAACGTGACGCTCTGTACCACAGGCCATCCAATCGACCCGGTAGAACGTGCAAAATGCAGCATGTATTCTTTCCCGATTACCATTGGCAACGGTGCATGGCTGGGGGCGGGCTCCATCGTCCTGCCCGGAATCACGATTGGAAAATATGCGGTGATTGGAGCCGGAAGCGTGGTGACGAAGGACATTCCTGATTATACGGTTGCGGTAGGGAATCCCTGCCGTCCCATTCGAAAAATAAATGAACACGACAAGGAATATTACTGGCGGGACAGAAGATTTGACGAGCCCGGGAACAGTTTTGAGTAATTCTGATTTTAAAAGGAGGAAAGGCTGCGGCGATGTATTGGCTGCAGCCTTTTGAGTATTTAAGGGCATTACGCTTTATATCCATGTTCCTTCGCCCACGCAAGGAGCTTTTCGTGTTCTGCTGCCACAGACGGATAAAATGCAAGAATAATCCCGCTGATTTCGGATACCCTGTCTCATATGGAAAAGAAAAAGCTCTCTCATGAATTTGAATATTATGTGTTGCTGTTTTTTGCCCTTGCCTTTACCGGCTGGCTCTGGGAGGTGGCGTTATTCCTTTTTACGGAACATGCGTTTATCAACAGAGGCGTATACAGAGGCCCTTACCTTCCGGTTTACGGAGCAGGGGGGCTTCTGCTGTGCGTCCTTTTTCATTCCCTGCGCAAAAGGCCGGTCAGGGTGTTTTTTCTGTCTGCTCTTGTCTGCTCTGTGCTGGAATACCTGACCGGCTATTTTCTGGAGAGGCGGTGGGGAATCAGGTGGTGGGATTACAGCGGGCATTTCTTAAACATTAACGGAAGAATCTGCCTGACCGGCGCGGTAATCTTCGGGCTTTTCGGGACGGCGCTGGTGTGCCTTTTTCTTCCCTTTTATGAAAAAATCTACCGCAGGCTTTCTAAAAAGTGGCTAACGGCAATTTGCATCCTGCTATTGCTGGCGTTTGTGGCGGACGCGGCCTATTGCGCCATGCGGCCCAATGTAGGGTACGGAATTTCCTCACAGGGACAGCGTTCCGGCGATGCCGGCCAGTAATAGCATAACGAGGGGGACGGCGTATTTTCTGGGGTGGTGCCACAGGTCGCTTTCCGTTTTCCAATTGCGGAGAGGATAAAACCATTCCAGAAAAACAGACAAAACCGCACTTAGAAAAGCGAAGGCAGGCGCAAGTGCCGTCGCAGGGGCAGCGATACCGCCAAGTTGCGTCTGCCAGCTTACAAGGAACAATGCGTCCGCAATGAGATTGCATATAAAAATGAAAAGGCAGTAGGGCAGGCAAAACCTTTTCTTTTGTCCCGGAAGGGTGCGGACGGCCTGCTCGAAATCCGGGTCGGCGGACAGCAGGATGCAAATCGGCGTATTCAGGGAAAGGATAGCGAAGCCGACGGGAAGGACAAAAAGGCTTCCCGCATTTCTTAAAAACAAGGGCAATGCACAGGCCACGGCCCACATGATTGCGGTGTTTGCCAGATAGTTTTTATGGGCAAGAAGGTAGCGGAGAAGATAACGCCACACGAGATTTGCAGAACCGCGGGCGCGCCCGATGCGGCAAAAATCTCGCGTCAGGAAGGTCCGGCTGTCCTTGCTATGCCGTATGAAACCAGGCGATGTCTGTTTACTTTTCTGACCGCAGGAGTCAATAGCTCCGCAGGAATAAAAGGAATAGCCGTCCGCATTCCGCAAAATCAACAATGCCAAAACGCAGCTGCCAATTACAAGGGGCAGAAAATACGGCGTATCCCATAAAAGGAAAATGGAGGCAATTAGGGCGGCAGCCCAGAGCCAGCCCGTATACCGGCATTTCCTTAAGGAAAAGACGGCAGCCGTCGCAAGGACAGCGTTGACGATACAGAGAATGCTCCCGGCAATTTCCAGAGGACGCCATGGCGACAGGGCAAATACGACCGAAAGAAGCACCGCCGTTTTGGTCAGAAAGGTGTGGATTCCCAGAGCGGCCACATAGGCAGGGACAAAGCTGCGGTTTTCAAAGGGCAACATCAGCATATTCTGCATATCCCCCGAGGCTCCCTCCGCAGAAAGCATCTGCCACATGATGCCGGATGTCAGAGTAGTGACCGTCAGGTACAGAATGAAAGGCGCAATTTTCACCTTAAAATCAGTAATATACAATCCCCAGAATACAGCAATACAGACGAAAAGCGTGGATTTTAACCGCCCGTATTCTGCTCCGAATAATTTTTTTGCAAAAGCTTTAAATATTGTTTTCACAGTTCAGCGCCTCCCGAATGTTTGCGGCGTCTATCTGGCCGGCTTCAAAGGTCTGCCGGATTTGTCCCTTTTCCAGAACAAATACGCGGTCAGAGGTTAACGTGATGCTTTCAAGGATATGTGAGGAAAAAAGGACGGTTCCGTATTTTTTGTAACCAGCTATCTGTTGGTACAGGTATTCCGTACTCTGAAAATCCAGTCCGTTGACCGGCTCGTCGAGGAAAAGCAGCGCCGGTTTTAACGCAAAGGCCGTAATCAGGAACGCCTTTTTCCGGTTGCCGGTTGACAGGTCTTTCATCAGAATATCCGTATAATCCTCAAAGCGGAACCCCTGTACCAGCTCCGAAATTTCCGGCTGTTTTTTGCCGTAGGCGGTAAAGACATAAGACAGATATTCCCGAAAGGTAAAATACCGGAAGGAATTGTCCTCGGCAAAAACCGTATACCGGCGGGTTTTAAAGACGTTATCCCGAAGATTGACGGCTTTTCCATCAAATGAAATTTCATCCGCCCGAAAGGTGGGAATGAGCCCTGAGAGTATTTTCATAAAAGTGGTTTTTCCTGCGCCGTTAAGTCCAATCAGCCCCGCCGCCTCATGGTCCGCCAGCTTAAGGGAAAAGTTTGACAAAACCGGTTTCTCAGGAACATACCAGGCATTCAGGTTTTTGATTGTCAAAAAAGAATTTTTCATTTCAATCCGCTCCTTTTCTGTTTATGAACCTATCATAACCGGAAAAGGCGGCCTGTGCGGAAGCGTCCGCAAACGGCAGGTTTTTGACCGCGAAAAAGCTGTAAGACAAAGAGGAAATTCCTGCCTTACAGCCTGGTATGTTTGACTTCCGCGGGCGGCAGCCGGCTGCAGACATTCTGCGAATGTTTGCAGGTATTGACCGCAGTTATCGTATCGGCACGCCCTCATAGGACAGGGTGGCAACTGCCCGAAAGTCGGTATCAGTATAGGAAGTCAGAACGCAGCCGCCATATTTTTCGGCGGCAGTTTGGGCGCTTTTCAGTCCCCAGCCATGGAGTCCGTTGTCCTCCTTTGTGGTTTTCAGCGCGCCGTCTTTTTCCATGAGAGGGGAGGCATGGCCGGAAGCATAGCTGTTTTCCACTTTTATGACTATCATCTGGTTGATACGGCGGATAGTAAGCCGGATATATCTTTTTTCCATTTCCGGCACCTGCCTTGCCGCTTCTAAGGCATTATCCAGAAGATTTCCCAGTATTGCGCATAAATCCGCGCTTTTCAAATTGGTGCGGCGGGGAAATTCCACCTGTATACGAAAGTCGGTTCCGTCGGATTTGGCTTTGTTTGCTTTGCTGTTAATCAGGTAGTCTATGGTTTCATCGCCTGTCCAAACATTGCCTGCCATTTCCCGCACAGGCTCCTGCAGGGCGTTCAGGTATTCCGCCGCTTCTTTTGTTTTCTGCCGGGAAAGAAGCTGCTGCAGCACTCCGATATGGTTGTGGAAATCGTGGAAAAGCTTTGCATTGACGGCGTAGGCCTGATTCAGGGCGGCGTAATCCCGTTCCAAGAGTCCTGCCTGTTCCGATTTGAGCCTTGCCAGCTCCTTTTTCATTTCATATTGACGGCTGATGTAAAAGACAAGAACGGACATCATCAGGATAACCGACAGAAGCGTCCACATGTCAAGGGTATCGTCCGCAATGGCAAGGACGGACTGTTCCGATAAGGTGATGACTGCCACAAAGCCAGCCACCGCAATTCCCGAGGCAAAGCGGAAAGCCTCCCTTGCCGCCGGCTTTTTGTGCCTTAAAAGAAGAAAGACAGCGGCGGCCAAAAGTCCGTGCAGCAGCCAGATAGCGACCTGCCCCGTTCCGGTTTTATCGTCGGGGAGGGCCAGGTAGCGGAACAGAACGCCCAGCCATGCAGCAAAAAGAAACTGCCAGAAGGAAAGGGCAATCTCGTAAAAAATACTGATAAACAGGCTCATTCTTATATCCGCCTTAAGAATCCGTCCGGCGCAGAAGGTCAGAAAGAGCGCCTTAATACCCGCAATGTAAAAATCCGGCAGACCCGCAAAAGACAGCAGAATAAGAAAGGCGGCAGTACCGGCAAGAGCGGTCAGGACGCCTTTTTTCCCCGGACTGCGGGAGGGCAGCAGTCTGGAAATAAGGAGCAGGAAAAGGGCGGTTTGGAGCAGCCCGGCTGCAATATGCGAAAGGGCTATCATCATCTCTGTCATATGTGCGCCCCCCAATAGCTGTTAATCCGCTCCTTTACCTCCTGCAGATGAGAGCGGCTTACAGGGAGCACCGCGCCGTTTTTCAGGACGGCCATGCCGTCTTTTATCTGCATAATATGTATCATGTTGACGATACAGCCCCTGTCGATGTAGATAAACTCTTCTGCGTCTAATTCTCCGTAAACCTGCTGCAGGCTTTTCCGCACCCTGGAAACGCCGCGGGCGGAGGTGATGCAGGAATTTTTCCCGTCCCGTTCGATATAGTAGATATCCTTACAGAGGATTTTTTCAAGGCGGCTGCTGGTCTGAATCGTATAGGATTTTCCGTTTTCCAGCAAAAGCAGTCTGACGGCGTCGCATATGGCAGGAAAAAGCCGCTTTTCGGCGTCGTTTTTCGGGACATAGCGGAAGATAGACAGCTCGAAAGCGTCTATGGCGTATTCGATATGGGAAGTGATGAAAATAATCTTTACATTTGGAAGATGAGGCTTTATTTTCTCCGCAAGCTCCATTCCGGTGTTTCCCGGCATCTCAATGTCCAGTAAAATCAAATCAAAATAAAAGCCGTCTTCCGTAATGTCATAGAGAAGATTGCCGCTGTCCGTATAAACCGAAATTTTTCCCGTGCTCCCGCACTCTCTCAGACAGCTTTCCGCAACTTCCCTGTGTTTTAAAGCGGTTTCCTTTTCATCGTCGCAAACGGCTATATGCAGCATAAAATCACCTCACGGGAGATATTATACTATATTTTGGCGGCGGGCTCAATCGGAAGCCGGGGAGTTTTGCTATAATCTGAATGTACATATTTCGTCAAATCCCGTTCAGAACGATACTGTCGGTAGCGTTAAAAAGCCCCATTTTATCCAACTCTACCGACAGTAGGTGTTTATTTTTGCGCCGGATTATATAATATATCGCAGGAGGGATGAATAATGAATCAAATTAAGATTGGGGATTTTATTTCCGAACGCCGGAAAGCAAAAGGCTGGACACAAAGCCAGCTGGCAGAAAAACTGGAAATAACCGATAAGGCTGTTTCAAAATGGGAAACAGGATCAACTCTTCCTGATATAGAGATTCTGCTGAAGATTTCTAAGCTATATAACCTTACGATAAATGATATATTGGAGCCTAAGATATTGCCGCAGAGGATAACTGATTTTGAGCAAATATCCGCAATACCTGAAAAAGAGCTAAAAGAAACATTGGATCAGTTTGATACGAATTCGCTTGCAATAGCCTTAATGGGGGCGTCTCCGGAGGTAAATAATCTTTTTGAAAAAATCTTACCTGGTATAGATTTTGAGACGGCGAGAAATCATATTGGCAGGGTTAGGGTTGAATGTGTTGAGGATATGCAGAATCAAATTATTTTTATGATAAACTTACAGGCTATTGATGATGAAGTGTGGTTTTCGACAAAGACTACATAACTGCCTGTTTTACACTATTTCTATTCGTAGCCACTGCTGCGCCGTCGAAAATCCGTTTTGCAGATGAGCGAATATTCTGCAGAGTCCCATCAGATATAATATGGTCAGCATACCAGGCAGCTCAGGATTCCATTTTTGAATGGACGGGGCTTTACCAGAGTAATGGCACTATTACTTCTTATAAACAAGCCGGTTGAAAGATTGGAAATTATTCTAAGATAGACACTATATTTATTTGCAGTCATGGTAGGGGATCATATATAATTTACTTGAATAATTTGCTTGATGCATTATAAGATCAGAAGGGAAAAGAAATGTAT